>ERZ773038.105-NODE-105-length-56345-cov-9.953207_pt1 | contig 56345 bp, 48 predicted proteins | sample MGYA00511665_ERZ773038 | MGnify/ENA primary metagenome ERZ773038 (study PRJEB29015, sample SAMEA2737966) | human oral metagenome | biome: human oral; feature: human-associated habitat; material: dental | place: China | collected 2028 ... | reverse complement strand
ACCTGCGTTCCTGCCAATGCTCTACAGCGCCTTCAACCAAATGTGAGCTTACACCGTCCTCACTCGCTAGAGAGGTCTACTACTCTGCTTCATTGCATATATTATATACAATATTTTAGCAATACAGAGGGATGAATGTCAATCTAATAACTTTTATACACATAATCAACATTTAAATACTACATTATCCAAATTCTATAATTTAACCATCATTCTTTAGAATGTACGCTTTACATCAACACCGACTAAATAAGCCGTTTTATCTTTCTTCTCAGTCATATTATGGAGTCTGGATACGCCAATTTTAGCGCCAAGGGACCAATTTTGAGATAGTTTACGATTGTGATCAAGCCATACATTGAGAGCCGTCGCATCAGTATTAATCTCACGGTTTAACTGTAAATATTCCACATTAAGGGCTGTCAGGTTTGCCTTCTTATCCCAATGGCCAAGTCTAGCGTATAAACGATTACTGCTGTTGCCCATATAGTCGCCAATGATATGACCTTTATGCACATAGCCATCACTATATGACCAATGAGAATACCACCAGTTACTTGTCTTACCACCTTCTAAGCGAAGATTCCAATCGTGGTTTTTACCAATTTTCGGAACGTATACCCCTGCGGTCCACGCAATACGGGATGGACTCGGTATGAATCCTAATCCTGTCGCCTGGTCCTCGCCATATACCATACCATACACTTCCATAGATGGTAATGTCCATTTTATATCGTAACCGGCAATGCTGTTCCACTTATCTTTAGAGCGCACCGATTCATTTTTTCCCGTTAAGAAACGACCGTAGTCAGATAAACTTAAATGACGACCTTCACCACCCATGATGGACGTAAAGCTGGCACCCAATACAAGTCGTTTAGTCGGAGACACCTCAATGCGGGCACCGAAAAAGTCCGGCTGCTTAACATCGTTTCTATCATCCGATAATTTTGCATATACGAATGTAGGTTTTACAGATCGCAAAAATCTAAATGTGCCACCTATTTTTACAGGGTTGATTGTCGTCACTTTCACACCGGTTAAAGCATTCATATTATTGGATAAATTAAGGGATGATTGATGAATCGGGCCCCACCACAGTTCATCTTTACCGGCTTGAATCTCTACGGCCCCGATATGTGTTTTAACATAGCCGTTAATAAGTCGTGCACTGTTATCCCCCGTAAATAAGTCGATACGAGGTGTAACAGCATACGCCACATGATTACCGGCGGTACCGCGAATATTCATTTCGCCACTTACCGTAGTACCACGATTATACGTATATCCGTTATTGTTACCATTTAACGGTTGATATGTACTGGCGGTACGAGTCCATCCACCTTGATTTTGATTATAGGCCGGTGAATTGGTAGATGTTACCGATACTTTCACGGAATCAACAACAACCTTGGAATCCTGTTTACCGGTTGCCAATGTCTGCATATCATTGGCATATTCAGTTTCAAGATTATGAATCATGGATTGGATGAACTGAGGTGTATTACTGTCTACCTTACCATTAGCTTCCGCAATCCATTGGGCTACCTGTAAACGCGTATACGGTTTTGACGTCGGTAATGTATCGATATACCCTTGCGCATGCAAGGAATCAATCACATCGTAAGTTATTGAACTGAGATTGATATTGGGCGATACAATTTGTGTCGCATAAACAGAACCAAATGACATGGTCATAATAGCCGCGGTAATCAATAATTTATTTGCTTTCACGGAATAACTCTCCTCACTATACTAAATCACACATAACGAACACACACACTTTAATGTAAAAAATACTAAAATCTGATTAAAAATTTTCTATCAAATTCAAATCACTTTATTATATCATAGTATTCAGAAAAATAACGCTGTTCATGGGTTTACCAATCTCATGAGATGCATAGGCATATAACAGTTTTTCCAGCTCGTTCCAAAGAGAACCGGAAAATTCCATCTGCAACTCATCCCCCCATTGAAAGCTTAAGAGTATAGGTAATGCTTTTTTTAATGACGTAGATACGCTCATCTGTGTTACAGCGTAAAGTTCCCGCCAGAAATCATCGGCATTTTGTCGATTCATAAAATAATGTGCCTTAGGCACAACACCGGCCAATGACAACAGTTGCCATCCCAGCATAATCGTTCCCAGTCGAACATTACGCTGTCGAATGGACTTTGAATAATTTACCACTACATCGAATACGTTGCGATCCGCATCATACAGCGCAAAAAGATCCTGTATAAGTTCACTGGCCACTGCCGCATAAGCGATATTTTCAAGATTAGTATCTAACGACTCCACCACATAGGATCCGTCAATCTGTGTTACATTCACGTATTCCCCATCGGGAACAACTGTAATGTACATGGCGCTGAAAGGTCGTAAATAGGAACCGTTACGCATACTCTGCAGGCGTTTATGCGGTAACGATGCCCGTATGATACCTAAGCTCGGCGTGATGAAAGTAAAAACAGAATATAGCTTATACTTTTTTCGACTGATAACGATAGCCGGTGTATTGAAAGCTCCGCTAAGCTTCTTCATGCTCTTCTTCCACAGGTTCCTCTTCAGGAAGCGGCGTTACCTTGAGGCGCGAAATTCGATATCCCTGCATCTGTGTTACCTCGAAGGTATATCCGTTGGCATCTACCGTATCCCCTACGATTGGCGTGCGTTCCAACAAACCGAACACATATCCGCCGATAGTATCTGAATCGGAATCTTCAATCTCAATATTCATTATTTCTTCAACTTCGTCAACGAGAACCTTTCCGTCAAATTCAAATGACCCGTCCGCATACGACATGGTTGCCGGTAAATGAGGTTCATGCTCGTCCTGAATATCTCCGACCAGCTCCTCAATGATATCTTCAAGACCAACAAGGCCGACCATGCCGCCATATTCGTCAACGACAACCGCTAAATAGATCCGGCGTGTACGCATATATTGCAGCAAGGTAGACAACTTCATGACTTCGGGAACGGTTAAAATATCCCGCTTGATGTTCCTTAAATCCTTCTTCGCTTGGTTAGGACGCTCCATGAGGTCCTTAATATGAACGAGGCCGATGATGTGATCCTTATCCTCTACACACAAAGGATATCTCGTATGAACGGTCGACCGAATCACCTTCATCGCTTCATCATAGCCGTCCTCGACGAAGACACAGTCCACATCTTGTCGCGGTACCATAACCTCTTTAGCCATACGGTCCACAAAGTTAAATACATTATCGATGAGCTCCGATTCAACCTGGTCTAGTTGTCCTTCTTCATGACTGCGGGAAATCATCATGCGAATTTCCTCTTCCGTGTACACCAGATCAAGTTCTGTAAGATATTTTGTTTTATAAAACTTAAGAATAACCGTGGAAATCTTACCGGCAATCCAGATGAAAGGATATACTAGACGACCGGCAGCCACAACGATGCGACTATATGTATTTACGTATTTTGTAGGGAAAGATAAACCTAACGCTTTCGGTACAATTTCACCGAAGATCAGCACGATAAGGCTGATAAACAGCAATAACAGAATATCCAACAGAAAATGCATCCACTCGGTCTGCACATTTAGAAAGGACATCAATCTATCCACTACACTATCAAATACGAAAGTCCCCGTTCCCGCCAGAGCAAGAATAAAGAACAGAATTAAAAACTGGGTCGTATTCAAAAAGTATTCCGGATTTTGATATAACTTTAAGAGAAATTCCCTGTCCCTTTCTGCGAGAATATCCATATCCTCGACATGTTCTTTTCTGAGCCGAGCAAATGAAAACTTGGCAACCACAAAAAAGTTAATTAAAAATATACATAATAGACCGAATCCTAACGGTATCAGCCCATCTACATTATCCATGCAAAATCCTCCATATCATCACATGATGATATCACCGAACTTATAAATACGATTTTACTGCGATGTATGATTTCGTATTTTAATTATAGAACATTATATATAGAGTATATCAAAACAATCGATTATTGTTTATTATTTCTTATATCCTAATTCGGATAACATACCGGATTTATTGCGCCAGTCCTTTTTAACCTTAACCCAAAGGTCGAGATATACCTTTGTAGCCAACAACTTTTCCACATCAGCCCGTGCCTCTGCACCAAGTTGTTTCAAGAGCGCACCGCGTTTTCCGATAATAATGCCCTTTTGTGAGTCCCTTTCACAGTAAATGGTGGCACGTACATACGTTGTACCATCGGGGCGCGTTTTCATTTCATCCACGTCTACGGCAATGGCATGAGGAATTTCATCGCGTGTCGCGAGCAGAATTTTTTCCCGCACAATATCGGAAATGATAAGCCGCTCCGGTTGGTCCGTAATCATATCCTCAGGGAAATATTGAGGCCCTTCGGGCAAGACTTCTTCCAATACGCGCAAAACCTCGGACAAATTCTTCTTATCCTTTGCGGAAATAGGGATAACCCCTGCAAATGGATACGCATCCTGATAAGACACGATTGCCTCTAACAGTTCTTCTTTTTTTAATGTATCGATTTTATTTACCACTAAAAAGACAGGAACTGTAACGCGCTTTAGCTGTTCTATGATGAAATTATCTCCTGGGCCGCGTTTTTCATTGCCGGCCACCACGAAGAGAACCGCTTCCGTTTCCTTTAATGATTCGATGGCCGCATCCACCATGAATTCTCCCAGCTTATGCTTAGGCTTATGCACACCCGGCGTATCCATGAAGACGATTTGTTTCGATTTATCCGTATATACGCAGATGATGCGATTACGCGTCGTTTGCGCCTTATCGGAAACGATGGCAATCTTATCACCTATAAGGGCATTTATAAGGGTAGATTTTCCCACATTAGGACGGCCTACGACGGCTACGAAGCCCGATTTAAAATGTTCATTGTTATTCATTGTATGGTGCATCCTCCCGCACATAACCGAGATTACCGAGAACGAGTTCCTCCTCCGTTCTCATTTCCTTTTTGTCCTCATCATTCATATGATCATAACCTAAAATATGCAGACAACTATGGGTTGTTAAGTACGCCAGTTCCCTCTCAAAACTGTGACCGTATTCGATAGCCTGTTCACGGGTACGTTCCAGAGAGATAATCATATCGCCCAATAAATGATGCTCCTCTTCGCTACCTTCATAGTCATCCCCTTCATTAAGGGCGAAAGAGAGAACATCCGTCGGCCTGTCTATACCGCGGTACTGCTTATTAAGTTCGTGAATCTTCGCATTATTACAGAGGAGAATACTCATCTCATCCTCTTCAAGACCATAAACACGACTCACTTCATCACATACCTTGCGGATAATCGCCTCAATCCGTGAATCTTGTTCTATATCTTCGTCATAGCTGATATGTATATACATACTTATTCTTTCACCATACCCTTATTAGCATCTTGAACCGGAATTACTTTAGCTGCATCCCGAGTTGACTTCTGTTCATGATAGGCATCGTAGGCTTTCACAATACGTCCTACCAAATCATGGCGCACCACATCCTGATCACTAAAGTAAACCATATTGATACCCGGCACATGGCGCAATACCTTTTCCGCCTCACCGAGGCCCGACACAGCCCGTGGCGGTAAGTCGATTTGTGTTTTATCACCGTTGACCACCATTTTAGAATTGTTCCCTAAACGGGTCAGAAACATTTTCATCTGTTCCGCCGTCGTATTTTGAGCCTCATCTAAAATGACGAAAGCATTTTCAAGCGTGCGTCCGCGCATATAAGCAAGAGGTGCCACTTCGATGGTGCCGCGCTCCATAAATCGTTGCACCTGTTCGATTCCGAACATTTCATGCAAGGCATCATATAAAGGACGTAAATACGGATCCACCTTATCTTGCAATTCACCGGGCAGAAAGCCGAGCCGTTCACCGGCTTCGACGGCAGGACGAGTCAATATGATTTTATCCACATTGCGGTTCTTTAAATAAAAGGCCGCCAAAGCCACAGCCAGAAATGTTTTACCTGTACCGGCCGGACCGATACCAAATGTAATAGTATTCTTGCGGATACTGTCCACATAATATTTCTGACCTTCCGTCTTAGGCGTAATATTTTTACCGCGCATATTTACGGATAATGTATCCTCAAACATGGTATGTACCGCATCCGCTTTGCCATTAGCCACAAGCTTCGCCGCAATACGCACTTGAGCTTCCGTAATCGTACTGCCCTCTCGATAGAGAAACACGAGTTCCTCCAAGGTGCGATACAAAGCGGCCACTTGATCTTCGCCGCCTTTGATGACCACCGTATCGCCGCGAGCCACTACATCCGCCGTAATGACATCTAGCATCATATGCAGATAACGATTATGTTGACCTAAAATCGACTGAGCTAGGTCATATGTAGGAAATGTAAAGATTTGTTCGCTCATACAACCTCCTAATCTATAAACTGACGAACCGCCTTACCATTCAGATAATCACATAGATCACCTTGTCGGGCATCCAGTTCATCCATCTTATCATCTATTAAATCCTGTACACGCCACCAGCCCATGGACCAATTGGTAAACAGGGTATTATCCTCCGGTGCACGTCCTACTAAACGCTGCAACACGATATCGGGATGAAGATGACGCACGAAATTAACCACGCGGTCAGCATACTCTTCGGCGCTGATCAAAGTAAATCGACCCTCCTGATACCATTTCGCCATCAGCGTATTCTTAACGATATACAAGGCATGTAATTTAACTTGATCGACCCCGAGGGCTGATAATATGCGAGCCCCTTCCACCGTATCCTGCATCGTATCCCACGGCAGATTAACAATCATATGAGCGGTCACATTAAATCCATACCGCTTAATCCGTAATACAGCATCGATAAATTGAGCTAGATCATGACCGCGATTAATCTTTTCCAATGTATCATAATTAACGGTTTGCAAACCCAGCTCGATATAAATATCCTTGTGAAAGCGGTCTCTGATATCGGCGAGAATATCCAGATATTCATCAGCAATACAATCAGGTCTCGTCGCAATGGCAATACCTACAGCCGCATCGATGCAGCCCTGCTCCATATAACTTTTGAAAGCGGCCAATTCCAAATAGGTATTACTGAAATTCTGGTAATAGGGAATAAATTTTTTCGCCTTGTACTTAGGACCGATATGCGCAATATTCTCCTCTAACTGCATTTTAACCGTCATAGTTGCGGGCAGATTTTCATACCCCGCACCGATTTCCCCGCAAAACGTGCATCCGCCTACACCGGCGGAACCGTCCCTGTTAGGACATGTGAGCGGTAAGGCGACAGGTAATTTATATACCTTTTCACCATATCGTTCCTTATAAAATTTTGATACCATACGATATCGCTTCGGTCTTGTCGTATCAGTCATGACACTCCTGTTTGTACACATTATCAATATTTTTTACAATCATACAATGGGATAAAAATTTAAAATTATCGATGTCACTTTATTAAGGCTCAACATGCGGTCGTATAAACGGCGGCACCTCTTTGTTAACATCGATGACAACCGTAAGCGGTTCATCCTGTATATTCCTAATGCCCAGTACGTTTGCCGTTTCTTTAGACATAGGCATTTCTACGTATTGTTGACGGATCTTGCGCCACTCCTTAAACGTGTAATTTGGAATATATTGAGATGCCAGTTCTTCATTACGCCAGAATGCTTCCCCTTCTTGTAAAAGCTCCTTCGTCTGCTTAGGCAGCCCTACTGCTTCACTACGAACCTTTCCGCGATAGCTCACCAATGTATCATATTGCAATAGTTCTGCAGCAATCATATCATTTCGATCAAGGAAAAATCTATAAAGAAACTCTATCTGGTCTATATCCTTCAGATTTACCTTATGGTGTCCGGCCGCAAGCCAGGCTTCAGTCATTTCCACAAAATATGTAAATGCATCAGCAGGACCATTGATCAATTTAGCCCCAATATATGAGAACACAGTCCTAAAGCGTTCGCTATTATATAATCGTTCAAAGACGTCTTCAAAGTGCTTTAAAAATCGTACATCTTCATAAGGCAATACATGCGTACTCAACACCTCATAGGGTGCCAACGGGTCACTCACATAATGATATTCATCCATGCGACGTACACCAGAGCCTTTCAGCAATTTCAAAAAACCGATTTGCAACGCATGAGGCTGCAAGCTGAACAAATCATTGAAGGATTGCCCAAAGCGAGCTTTATCCTCATACGGTAACCCTACGATAAGATCCATGTGCACATGTGTACGGCCCGCCTCGATAATCGGCCGAATAGCGGTCTGAATATATGGCCAATCATTATAACGGTTGATAGCATCCAAGGTCTTCTTATGCGTACTCTGCACGCCCACTTCAATTTGAATCCGCCCCGGCGGTGTTTCACACAGGATACTTGTCTCCCATTCCGTCATGAGCTCCGGTTCCATTTCCAAATGGAAGTTCGTTTCCGTATCAGCATTTTTTATGAATTCCATCAGCGGTCTATGATGAGCCGGTGCACAATTAAAGGTGCGGTCCACAAATTTTACCTGCTTGACATTATGGTCGATGAACCATTGTAATTCTTTAAACGTTCTTTCCTGCGGAAAAAAGCGCACCGTATTTTTATTGCCCGACAAACAGTATTGGCAGGAAAACGGACAGCCACGAGACGATTCATAATAAATAATCTTATGCTCCAAATCGACCATATCCTCCTCTACATAAGGAAATGGAATAGTGCTGAGATCCTTGACCTCCACAGTTGTCGTAGATCCCATAAGAGCACCGGACACATGACGACCGCGTACGCCGGCAATAGGCTCCTCTAGGCCATCACGATTATCGGACAGTGCCCTAATCAGATGGTAAAAGGCTTCCTCCCCTTCCCCCTGCACAACGTAGTCTACAGAAGAACATCGCTCCAGAATTTCATCAGCTGTAAACGATACCTCGGGGCCGCCGAGTATAATTTTAATATTCGGACGCACGGCTTTCACCATGTCCACCACATGTAATGTCATCTCGATATTCCAGATATAGCATGCAAAACCGAGCACATCGATATTGCGTTCCGTTATATCGCTGAGAATATGTAAAACAGGCATATTAATAGTATATTCCACTATATCGTATGCCTGTCCATGAGCCTTGCCATAGGCCTTAAGATAGCGTAAGGCCAAAGAAGAATGTATAAATTTTGAATTCAATGTCGATAAAACTACGTTCATATTTCCTCATCATCGAATGGCCTCGCCACCGTCTAGTCATAATATAATTATTATATCATTAAAAGAGACCAAAGATAAAGGAAATGATGGCCCCTATCAGGATGATAGCACCTACGACGGTAAAAATAAGACTACCGAAAATCACGATGACCGCCAAACCCGCCGCAAGTATTAACAACAAGATGATGCGACTGAGCCAGTTTGAGCCTCCAAAGTGATATACTTTAACACGCGGACCGTATTGCTCATATCCTTCATAGTACGCTCGCTCCTGATCCGTAGCGGTCGGTGTAGATTCGACATGAACAGACTCACCTGCTTCATCGATGGTAACACCGTCAAAATCACGACGTTCATCATCCGACAAAACCCGTGTATTCGGTTCACTTTGCGTATATCCTGTAGAATCCGTATATTGCCGAGCATCTTGATGTATATTTTTCTCTCGTTTATCTGTTCTGTCAGTCATGATTATATCCTTTTTAGGTTACAAACATTAATAAATTTTATACAATGTATTATATCATAAAATGCTGATATACATGCAAAAACATCCTCTACTACACAGTCTATTAATACATAGCATGTGTATGTAGAGGATGTTATAACTGTTAAGCTGTATATCAAAAAACTATTCCAGATTAGTCCTTTAAGAATTTTTGAAGTAATTCATTAACCATACCAGGGTTGGCACGACCTTTGGATTCCTTCATAACCTGACCGACCAGGAAGCCGATAGCTTTACCGTTACCGCCTTTAAAATCGGCAACAGGTTGCGGATTATTGGCAATAACCTGCTTAACAATCTCTTCAATCGCACCGGTATCGGTAATTTGTACGAGCCCTTCTTCTTTAACGATCGTGTCCGCATCTTTACCTGATTCCCACATGGACACGATAACCTTTTTCGCAATCTTACCGGAAATTGTGCCCTTCTCAATAAGAGCAATCATACCGGCCAGATTTTCCGGACTTACCTTCGATTCAGCAAAAGTCAATCCGTTTTCATTGATCATCTTGGACAAATCGCCGAGCATCCAGTTGGATACCGTTTTAGGGTCCGCACCGGCCTGTACAGTCGCATCAAGATAATCTGCTGTCTTACGGGATACCGTGAGGATAATCGCATCTTCACGTGGTAATCCGTATTCAGATATGAAGCGGTTAATCTTGGCATCCTGCAACTCAGGCAATGCCTTACGAGCCGCTTCGATTTCTTCATCAGTGATGACAATCGGTACCAAATCGGGTTCCGGGAAATAGCGGTAATCATTTTCCGCATCCTTCTTGCGCATTCCCAATGTAATACCCTGAGCATCATCCCATGTACGCGTCTCCTGATCCACAGTACCGCCATCTTCAATCAACTGAGCCTGACGTAACGCTTCATACTCGATAGCTTTTTGAATACCCGTTAAAGAATTGACGTTCTTTGTTTCTGTACGTGTACCGAATTCAGTATCACCGCGAAGTCGTACGGATACGTTACAGTCACAACGAAGGGAGCCTTCCTCCATACGGCCGTCGGATACTTCCAGATATTGTAAAATAGAACGCAGTTTTTCAACGTACGCCTTTGCCTCCGTACCGGAACGAATATCAGGTTCCGATACGATTTCCAACAATGGTACACCTGTACGGTTATAGTCAACATTTGAGAAATTGGAATCGGAAATAGTATTCCCGCTATGAACGAGCTTGCCCGCATCCTCTTCCATATGGATACGCGTGATACCGATACGCTTTGTTTCACCGTCTACCTCGATATCCAGGTGCCCATTTAGACAGATCGGCAAGTCATATTGAGATGTCTGATAATTTTTAGGTAAATCCGGATAATAATAATTCTTGCGGTCAAATTTATTAAAGTGGAGGATATCGCAATTTAATGCTAAACCTACCTTAATAGCATATTCCACGACCTTTTTATTCAACACAGGCATAGCCCCAGGTAGACCTAGACACACCGGACATACATGTGTATTTTGGTCACCGCCGAATTCAGTGGTGCAACCACAGAAGATTTTAGATTTAGTCTTAAGCTCTGTATGAACCTCTAAACCGATGACCGTTTCATATTTACTGCTCATAGAGAAACCTCCCCTGTCGGTGCTACTAATTGACAATCCGGACGGGCTTGTTCAAATGTGAAAGCCGCGCGAAGCAATGTTTCTTCACCCATAGCAGGGCACAATAATTGTAGCCCAACCGGTAAATTATTGCTGCTCATACCCGCAGGAATACTGATACCCGGAATGCCCGCCAAGTTTGCCGGTACCGTACAGATATCCTCTAAGTACATAGCCAACGGATCATTTACCTTTTCACCGAACTTATATGCCGTATTTGGCGCCGTAGGTGTCAACAATACATCTACTTTGGAGAAAGCTTCATCCAGTTCGTTTTTTATCAAGCGACGTACTTTCAAGGCTTTCAAATAGTAGGCATCATAGTAACCAGAACTCAATACATATGTACCAAGGAGAATACGACGCTGTACCTCCTGACCGAAACCTTCGGTACGAGTTTTGGTGGACATATCTACCAAGTTATCCGCCGGTACGCGCATACCATAGCTTACGCCGTCATAACGAGCCAGGTTGGAACTTGCCTCAGCCAAAGCGATAATATAATACGCGGATAACGCATATTTAGAATTAGGTAATGAAACCTCAACGATTTCAGCACCTAATTTCTTGTATGTATCAATTGCCTCATCCATAGCCTTGAGAACATCGCTGTTTAGACCGTCCCCGAAGAATTCCTTAGGCACACCGATTTTAAGCTTAGTCACATCATTTACAAGGGCCTTCGTATAGTCTACACGCGCCCCAGGAATCGATGTGGAATCCTTCGCGTCATGTCCGGAAATAGCATTTAATACCAAGGCGGCATCCGTTACATCCCGTGTAACAGGTCCGATCTGATCCAAGGAGGACGCAAAGGCGATAAGCCCATAACGAGATACATTGCCGTAGGTAGGCTTCAAACCTACTACACCACAAAAAGATGCAGGTTGACGGATGGAACCGCCCGTATCGGAACCGAGAGCCCAAATTGCACTGCCACTGGAAACAGCGGCTGCACTACCGCCGGAAGATCCGCCCGGTACACAGTCATTATTCCAGGGATTAACCGTTTTAGCCAAAGCGGAATTCTCCGTAGATCCGCCCATAGCGAATTCATCCATATTCAATTTCCCGAGAATAACGGACTGATTCGCATCGAGACGTTCCACAACAGATGCATTATAAGGAGGTACGAAGTGCTCCAACATTTTAGATGCACACGTCGTCGTCTCTCCTTTTACACATATATTATCTTTCAGTGCGCCCGGAATCCCGGCCAATGGAGAAATTACTTCTCCTTTAGAGATAGCTTCATCTACAGCCTTCGCCGTAGCGAGCGCCCGTTCATGAGAATCGGAAAGATACGCATGTACAGTCGGTTCTACTTGTGCTTTATGAGCGATAACAGCCTTCGTCAATTCAACGGCACTGATTTCTTTATTCACTAATTTCTTATGTAATTCATGAATGGTTGCCACTGCCAAACCTCCTATTCCTGTACGACACGAGGTACCTTAAAGTACCCGTCCTCTGCTTCCGGCGCATTGGATAATGCTAAATCATGATCGAGAGACGGCTTTAATTCATCCTCTCTCAATACGTTTTGCAACGGTACGGCATGGGCCATCGGCTCTACGCCATCTAGTTCCAATGCATTTAGTTCCGCAACATAAGACAAGATATCGGACAATTCTTTTTCTATATGTGCCATATGATCTTCTTTTACTTCTAATCGTGAAAGCAAGGCAATATTCTTAATTTCCTCTTGGCTGATTTTCATCGATACACATCCTTTCATATTGTATTATTATAATTCATATAGCTTACATTTTCAAAGGTGTTAACCGTTCCAAGGCCTTATGAGCTCCAGAAATTCATCTTCATTCATGACGCGAATTCCCAATTCATTAGCCTTCGTTAATTTGCTGCCGCTGTCTTCCCCTGCCACGACAAGTGTTGTTTTCTTCGAAACGGATCCGGTCACCTTCGCGCCGTGCGCCTCAAGGATTTTACCGGCTTCACTGCGACCCATGGATTCCAATTTTCCAGTTAATACAACGATTTCTCCATTCATTTCATCGCCTGCAGGCTCAGCCACATCAACGGTCATCTTTAAACCGGCAGCCCGTAACCCTTCAATAATCTCTATATGCGAAGGATCTTCACGATATTCTACAATACTGTCCGCCATGGTAGGCCCGATTTCCTCTACAGCAACAAGTTCATCCTTCGTAATCGTAAGAAATCTATCAATAGATTGGACCACGTGAGCTATAGTAGCTGCCGCCTTTGCTCCGATGAGACGGATACCCAAACCGTATAACACTCGATCAAGGCCTCGATTTTTAGAATCGGCGATAGCTTTCACCAGATTCTCCGCCGACTTCGTACCCATTCGTTCCAGCGTAACCAACTGATCCACAGTCAAATGATACAAATCAACTACATTGGTAATCAATTTTGCATTGATCAGATTTTCTATGATACTCGGCCCTAAGCCGTCTATATTCAAAGCGTCGCGTGATGCGAAATGAATAATTTGCTCCTTTTCAATGGCAGGACAGTGCTTATTTGTGCAGCGTACGGCCGCCTCCCCTTCACGTCGAACCGCAGGAAATGAGCATACGGGACATGTACTAGGAATCGTAAATTTAACCTCTGAACCGGTACGTTTTTCAGGTAACACACGGATAACCTCGGGAATGATTTCAGCAGCCTTGTGAATCATCACATGGTCTCCGATTCGGATATCTTTTTCATCGATAAAATCCTGATTATGCAAGGTGACACGACTCACATTCGTGCCGGATACGAATACGGACTCCAATTCACCGGTCGGCGTGAGAACAGCGGTTCGCCCCACATTAATCGTTATATCCTTAAGGACCGTTTCCACCTCTTCAGGAGGGTATTTATAAGCTGTAGCCCATTTCGGATCTTTTGCAGTACTACCTAATATCTCCTGGTCATCAAAACTATTGACCTTTATAACCATACCATCCGTATCATATGGTAACTCGTGACGCTTTTCTCTCCAATATTCAATGGCTTCAATAACTTCATCGATTGTCTTACATACGCGATAATGAGGATTAACGGAGAACTTAAAGTTCTCCAAACTGTGTAACAATTCCTCTTGACTACGAATACCTGCACCTTCTTCAGAGCCGATTGCATAAGCGAAAAATGCAAGATTCCGACTGGCCGTAATCGCCGGATCCTGTTGACGCAGGGAACCTGCAGCGGCATTACGGGGATTTACAAAGGTTGGCAAGCCTTCCTCATCACGCTCCTCATTGATGCGTTTAAATTCACTATGAGGCATATACGCTTCACCGCGGATTTCTATGAAATCCGGTGCACTTTCAAGAAATAAGGGGATAGACTTGATGGTACGTACATTAGCCGTTACATCTTCACCGACACGGCCGTCACCACGAGTTACGGCACGTACAAACATACCGTGTTGATAATGTAAATTCACAGCGAGACCGTCAATTTTAAGCTCCACCACATAAGCGGACGGTTTATGCCCCAATTCTTTTTCTACACGCTGAGCGAATCCTCGTACTTCATCAGCATTAAAAACATTGGACAAGCTCAACATGGGACGACCGTGAACAACCTTCTCAAAAGAGCCCTCCACCTTCATGCCTACACGCTGAGTCGGAGACGACGGCACAATATATTCGGGATGTGCGGTTTCCAAATCAACGAGCTCACGATATTTTGTATCATATTCATAATCACTCATTACAGGCGAGTCCTTCACATAGTACAAATACTGCGCATGAGTCAACTCTTTCTGTAATTCTTCTATTCTATCTTTCGGATTCATACTCTATCCTTTTATGTTCAACTACATAAGCTTGCTTCAAGTTTAATGATATGTAGTTATTCTTATATTGAAAAAATCTATATAAAAAAGGTGTTATCCCTTTTTCACTGGTGCGAACTTCGCCATTACCACGCGTACCCCTTGCGTCGGAAATTCAATGGTCAATTTCATACCGGCCCCTTCTCCGGCAACACCGATAACCTTACCCTTCCCCCACTTACTGTGAATTGCGGTATCACCAATCTTCCAATCGGCAATGACTTCATTTCGAATAATCGGCTTTGTTACGGGACGACTGGTTACACTCATATGCTGTGGTACATGACGTTTAATGTCGTCAGGCACCTTTCGTTTAGCACGCAATGAATCAACTAATTCCTCAGGAATCTCATCGATAAAACGGGATGGTAAATAACTGCTTGTACGACCAAATACGGTGCGCGTTGTGGCATTTGAGATGAATAGTTCCTTCTCCGCTCTCGTAATTCCCACATAAGCAAGGCGACGTTCCTCTTCAACTTCATCAGGATTCATCAACGTCCGGCTATGCGGAAACAGTCCTTCTTCTAAGCCACATAAGAATACGATAGGAAACTCCAAACCTTTAGCGGCATGCAATGTCATCAAGGTAACCTTAGACTCTTCCTGTTCAAAGGAATCCACATCATTTACAAGGGCGACCTGCTCCAAGAAATCTTCTACTGTACCTGTGGGATTTGTATCCTGAAAGTCTTTTGCCACAGACAACAGTTCACCGATATTTTCAGCACGCGCCTGATCCTGCGGATCCGTACTTTCCTCTAATTGTGCAAGATACCCGGTCCTGTCCAAGATAGATTCTAAAATTTCTAAAACAGATTTATCATCCATTTCAGCGACCAACGTGAAAATTAGAATGCCGAATTCTTCCAGCTTTTCTTTTGTCTTGCCCTTGATAGAATCAACCAGGTGTAATTGGGTCAACGTCATAAATAGAGATGTCCCATTAGCACGAGCATATTCCTGTAACTTAGATACCGTAGTTGCACCGATACTTCGCTTTGGAACGTTAATAATCCGCAATAGGCTGAGATCATCGAAGGGATTATATAAAACCCGTAAATAGGCTAAAACATCCTTAATTTCTTTGCGGTCATAGAACTTTGTCCCCCCCACCATCGTATAAGGCAAGGCTCGTTTAATTAATGCTTCCTCAAGTACACGGGACTGAGCATTTGTACGATATAAAATCGCCATATCTCCATATGGCACACCATGAACATCATGCTTTTTGGTGATCGTATCGCCGATGAAAGCCGCCTCTTCATGCTCGGATTGAGCCGTAAAATGCTGAATTTTAGGCCCGTCCACCTTATCGGTCCACAAATTTTTCTCAGGTCGACCTTCATTATTATCGATAACCGCATTAGCCGCATCGAGAATAATCTTTGTAGATCGGTAGTTCTGTTCCAGTTTTATAGATGTACAATTCGGATAATCCTTTTCGAAATCCAGAATATTTTGAATATCCGCCCCGCGCCATGCATAGATACTCTGATCCGCATCGCCTACGACGGCGATATTTTTCCAGTACGAAGATAATAAATACGCCAACAAGTATTGAGCATGGTTCGTATCTTGATATTCGTCAATCATGACGTAACGAAAACGCTTGCTGTATTTATCGAGGACCGCCGCATTTGTCTGCAATAATTTAACAGCTACGAGCAATAAATCATCAAAATCCAATGCATTATTTTTGCGCAGTTCCCGTTCATAATACTCGTATACATCCGCTACCTTTTGTTGGTAAAAGTCACACGCCTGTTTACGGTAATCCGATGCGAACTGTAATTTATTCTTCGCATCTGAAATAGCAGCAATCATAGCCCCCACGGGATAGTATTTATCATCAAGGTTCAACGCCTTCAATGCAGCCTTGATAACAACCTGAGAGTCCGATGTATCATAAATCGTAAAATTACTGTTATAGCCTAAAAAATTATCTAATTCAAAGCGTAAAAACTTAGCACAGAAGCTGTGAAATGTACTGAGCCAGATACGATTGGCCACATCACCTACAAGACCTTCCACACGGCTTTTCATTTCCTTAGCCGCCTTATTGGTGAAAGTAATAGCCAGAATTTCGTAAGGATTGACACCTTGTGCCAATAGGTGAGCAATTCGCACCGTTAACACTTTTGTTTTACCAGATCCGGCACCTGCAAGAATCAATAAAGGGCCTTCCGTATGTTGTACCGCTTTTTGTTGTTCTTTATTCAAACCTGTTAATAACGAATTCATCAGAATACCCCCGAAAGCCCTTAATGATTAGATCTAAAATCAGATTCAATCTATTTTCATCTATATATAAAGACTTAACCTATAACATTACATCTAATCAATATAATTAGGATATTATAGTAAAGTGTTATATAATCCTAAGTCTAATCTTTAATGTTAAATATAATCTATTACATTACATAGAGAACAAGAACGTTGCATAGCAACGTTCCCATTTTACATATCTTATTTCATAGCCCCCAAAATCGGTGGTACAATTTGTTTTTTACGAGACATTGTATTCGGCAGGAATACGGAGTTATCTTTTATATCTTTCCCGAATGCATTTTTTACAACATCATTAACTTCACCGCTGAACAATAATGTGGTACTTTCATCAAGAATATTCGTAATCATAATATATGATGCATCATAATTATTAGCACTGCGAAGCGCTTCCAAGGCGGTAATTAATTCATTTTGTTTAGCCAGAATTTCGGTCGTATCCATAACGGAAATTTGCCCGATAGAAATAGTTTTACCCGCTTCGGAAAATTCCTTCATATCCGTACGAACGATATCATCATTCGTCAAATCGGAAATATCCGCACCTGCTTTCAACATATCCAAGCCGTATACAGCAAGTTCTACACCGGCAATATCAGCAAGCTTATGTGCCATTTCCTTATCTGTTTCCGTACATGTAGGTGAACGGAACAATACGGTATCAGAAATAATGGCAGATAACATTAGTCCGGCAATATTCTTGGGAATGTCCTGATTATTTTCTACATACAACTTACTCAAAATCGTATTAGTACACCCTACCGGCTCCATACGAATAAATACAGGTCCATCCGTTTCAAAGTCGCCAATGCGATGATGATCAATTACACCGCACATATTCATCGTTTTATAGCCATCGATAATTTGTTTAGATTCATTATGATCAGTTAAATATAAATTTCCACCTTCCGGACATGTTTCCTCCCAATTAGTAACAATTGTAGGATGAGCAAAGCCAAAATAATCAAGAACAAAAGCAGTTTCTTTATTCACTGGTCCGGCACATACAGGTGTGGCAGGTGTCCCCATTTGTGTCAAAAAATTAGCAAAGGAAATAGCGGAACAGATAGAATCCGTATCCGGACTTTTATGGCCTGCTACATATGTTTTTACGTCACTCATACTATACCTCTTTTATCAATAAATATATAACTTCATTGACTTAAGTCAATCCGATTTTTAACTTATTCATTATATCATAATTCACACAAAAAAACACGCCACTACTATGTAGTGGCGTGTTTTAAACCATCATAATATACAAAATATTAACGATATTTATTCATGGTCTTTCTTACGGTTAGTCAACAAGCCGGGTCCAAGTTTTTCAATGATGATGAACAACATCGGAATGATAAATATACCGAACAATGTTGCCGTCGTCATCCCTGCGACTACGGTAATCCCCATTGATGTACGAGCACCGGAACCGGCACCAGTAGATACGGCCAACGGTAATACACCGAGGATAAACGCGAAGGATGTCATCAAGATTGGACGCAAACGTATCTTCGCAGCTTCAATAGCTGCATCAACAACATTCATGCCCCGTTCATCGACACGAATCTTAGCATATTCAATAATCAGAATCGCATTTTTCGCCGCTAACCCCACCAAGGTAAGCAAACCGATCTGCATGTAAATATCGTTCGCCAGCTGATACCTGCCCGTAAAATTCAACAAGAACGGTATCAACGATGCACCGATCATACCGGACAGTACGGAGAACAATACGGCAAACGGTACCTTCCAAGATTCATACAAAGCGGCCAAGATCAAGAATACGAATACCAGGCCTAAGCCGAGAATCATAATAGTTTGAGATCCCGCTTTCAACTCTTCACGGGATTGTCCGGCCCAGTCATAAGTATAACCAGCCGGTAATGTCTTAGCAGCTGCTTCTTTCAAGGCATTGATAGCATCACCGGAGGAATAACCATTCGCTTGGGAACCGCCGATTTGTACGGCCATCGCATTATCGAAACGAGTGATACTGGATGGAGTACCGGTTTGTTCCTTCGTAATGTAGTTCGATACCGGTACCATCGTTCCTTTACTATTACGAACGGCTAGCATATTAAGGTTATCTGCATTCTGACGATATGCATCTTCAGCCTGTACAACAACCTTATAGTTTTTACCGTATGTAGTAAAGTCATTAACCTGAATACTGCCGTAGAAACCTTGTAATGTAGTAAAGATATCGGATATTGCCACTCCATCTTGAGCCGCTTTATCGCGATTTACATCAAATTGTAAGGTTGGGGTGGATGTATCGAATGTTGTATAAATTGATTGAATTGCAGGACTCTTACGCGCTTCCGCTAAGAAATCATTAGCACGTTCAGCCATAACCTGTGCACTATCACCGGACTTATTAATGATATACATACTGAAACCGCCGGTAGTACCAAGGCCCGGAATGGATGGCGGATTCATAGCGATAACAGTAGCCTCCGGTACTTTTTGAGCTGCAAAACCAAATGTTTGACCGATCATAGCATTAATAGATGTATCGGAGGTCGTGCGGTATTTCCAATCAGCCATAGAGGCAAAGATAATACCGGCGCTGGTTTTTTGCCCTCCTCCTAAGATGTCAAAACCGCCTACCGTAAATACTTCCTGGAACAATTGTTCCTCAGGTTTCTTTTCCGGATCATTTTTACGTTCTAAGAACGAAGCAATCTTTTCAAGAGTCGCCATCGTACGATCCATTGTTGCCCCAGGAGGCTCATTGACAGCAATCATATAATAACCGCTGTCCTCCGCTGGTACGAAAGCCGTCGGCAGGAAGTGGAAAATTAACGCTGTACCGCCCGCAAATATAAGCAACGTGATAATCGTTAAGCTCAATCTATGACTCAAGCGAGCTAATTGAAGGCCATACCAATTGCTGAATCTGTCGAGACCTTCATTAAATTTATTCAATTGACGATGCACCCAATTTTCATGATTATTCGGTACATGCGGTTTCAACATCGTTGCACATAGTGCCGGTGTCAATACAAGGGCAATAATGGCGGAGATAACAACGGATACGGCAATGGTCAAAGCGAACTGCTTATACAGGATCCCCGTCATACCGCCCATAAAGGCAACCGGTACGAATACGGCAACCAATACAAAAGCGATACCGATTACAGGGCCCTGTACATTTTCCATCGCTTTGATGGCGGCCTCTTTCGGAGGTAGACCATTGTATTTCAATTCGTATTCGACGGCTTCCACCACGACGATAGCATCATCGACGACAAGGCCGATAGCCAGCACCATCGCAAACAATGTCAATGTATTGATGGAGAAGTCCAATAAGACAAATGCACCGAATGTGCCGAGCAAGGATACCGGTACGGCAATCATAGGAATGATTGTGGAGCGCCAGGATTGTAAGAATACAAATACTACGACTAACACGAGGAGTAAAGCTTCAAAGAAAGTATGCTCAACTTCATTAATAGATGCACTTACGAACTTCGTATTATCGACGACAACGTGATATTCCAGATCAGGCGGGAATGACTTGGATTGCTCTTCCAGGACTTTCTTTACGTTAGCAATTGTTTCAAGTGCATTCGCATCATTTTGCAAGGAAACAGCAAAACCCGCTACCTCTTTATGATTTGTTTTAGCGGAGAAATTATAGTCCTCTGCACCGACCTGAATACGGGAAATATCTTTTAAATGGAGTACTGTACCTTGAGAATTTGTTAATGAAATATTACCGAACTGTTCCGGTGTCACAAGACGCCCCTCAATCTTAATAGGATATTGGAATGCCTGCTGACCATTTGTCGGATTTTGCCCCACAGTACCGGCCGCAGCCTGCAAGTTCTGAGCCTTAATAGCGGCTGTAACCTCTGAAATGGTAACACCCATTTTCTGCATCTTCGCCGGATCTAACCAGATACGCATGGCATAGTCAGAACCGAATTCCTGTACAGAACCTACGCCTTTAATGGATTTAATCTCATCCATCATATAGTTGGTTCCATAGTTTTTAAGGAATGTAGAATCATAGGTACCATTTGGCGAATTCAATGAGAATACCATCGCCATATCACCGGACGATTTTGTAGTCGTTACACCTACCGCCTGTACTTCGGACGGCAATTGTGAAAGTGCCGCCTGTACACGGTTTTGAGTGTTAACGGTATCCATATCGGCATCGGTTCCCTGATTAAATTGAATCGTTAAGGAATAGCTACCGTTACTGGAACTGTTGGACGTCATATAGTCCATATCTTGTACACCTACGATTTGTGTTTCAATAACACTGGCAACCGTATCATTCACGACCTGTGCCGTAGCACCGGTATAGGCAGTATTAACACGGACCGTAGGTGGAGAAATTTGTGGATATCGAGCTACCGGGAGGTTCATCATGGAAATGAGACCTACCAACGTAATAACAATAGCTATTACGATGGCAAAGATAGGTCGATTAATAAAGAATTTCGACACGATCTAGCCTCCTCTTATTTTGTTGACTTCAATTGGTCTTTTGTAAGCATATTAGGGGTTACTTTCACACCGTTCTTAACCTTTGTTAAGCCGTCGACGACAATGGTATCCCCTGCGGATAAACCGGATTTAACAATAGTATTACCATCTGTTGTTCCGCCGATTTCAACAGCTTTCTGTTCAACCACACCGTCTGCATTGACTACATAGATAAAGTTTTTATCCATGATTTGCAAAATCGCACGAGATGGAACCAAGATAGCATTCTTCAATTTTTCCCCCGGTGAAATTACGGTAGCGAACATATTCGGCAATAATAGATGATTAGGATTTGGGAATGACGCTTTCAACACAAGCTTACCTGTGGAGCTGTCAAGACTCTTTGCAGCCTGTACCACCGTACCTAATTCACCATACTCCTTACCATCAGCCAATTTTAATTTTAGATTTGTACCGCTTGTATCATCACCGGAACGATTTTTCATGAAATCGAGATACTCTTGTTCCGTCATGCTGAATTCAACAAAGATCGGATCGATAGAATCAATCGTTACCAATTTCGTGGAACCGGCCTGAACAAAGGTGCCTAAATCTATGTCATCCATGCGAAGTGTACCTGAATACGGTGCATATACTATAGTATCACCTAAATTATCCTGCGCAATCTTAACAGATGCTTCATAAGCGTCATAAGTAGCCTGAGCCTGTTCTGCCGTACTACGTTGTGTATCTACACGTTGTTGAGCGATGGCATCTTCTTTAGCCAAATTTTCATAGCGTTGCAAATCCACCTGAGCATTTTTCAACGTGGCATTGGCCTGTGCCGCCTGTGCCTCTGCATTAGCCAGGCTAGCTTCATACTCGCGGGAATCAATACGATATAACGGTTGCCCCGCTACAACCTGTTCCCCACCTTTAACATATTTTTCCACTACATAACCGGTTACACGGGCATGTACTTCTACAGAATTCTCTGCTACAACAGTACCACTAAATGTTTGATCCACTTGTGTATCACTGGCGGTTATCTTGTATGCATTAACAGCCACGTCACCGGATTGCTGTTGGTTATTTCCACAGCCAGCAACCATAACGGCTGACACTACGAGAGCCGCCAACATACGGGAATAACGAAACTTCATTATCTATACTCCTTTTCAGAAACTAATCATTTTGGGCGCAATAAAATCACAAATATTACAATTTATTTTACTTTATTCTATTTATGAAGTCAACTTATAAGGACATTCTGAACACAGTAAAATACAGATAAAATCTAGATAAACATTCTTCCATTGTATGCAATAAAAATGGTAAAAATCATTGACATTAAATATTTAAATGTGAACACTTATAACTTTCAAGAATATAAAATTATAAATCACTAGTTTACTTTATTTGCTTTTATTTAATACCGTATAACCATTATCATTCACTAAAATTGCTTCATTATTGTTTATCGGCACTAATGATATCTTATCTTGATAAGTATCTAATGTTTTCTGAGCAGTTTCTTCAAATGGATACTCTCCTATATGCGGCAGAACATAATGATCAAATACATTTAACCCTGCATAATCATCTAATTCAGAGGCTATACTTTTATCATCCATTATGTGATTATATTCAATATTCTCAGACATAATGATTGCCCCTGCGGATTCACCGATATAGAATGCCCCTTCTTTGATTCTTTTAACAAGGGCCTTTATAAGATTTTTCTTTTTTATTTCCTGCAATAAATAAAAGGTGTTCCCACCGGATATACATATACATTCCGCCTTTAAAATTTTATCCTTTAAATAGCCTTCATCAAATTTGGTAATATCAATAATTTCAACTTCATACCCTAGCAATCTCAGCATCTCAATACCTTCATCGATATATCCAGTATATGGTTCGACATTTCCGGCAGTAGGAATAAAAATTATTTTATTCGAAACCATTTTTGAAAGATACTTTTTTGTTATACTTTCTGTTCCCGCTAAATATGACATAAGTAAAATTTCCATAAACTATCACCCCTCAAATTTTTTACCACCTATTAATAATAAAATGGTTCTTACTATACAAAAAACCGCCTAAGAATCTACCTAGACGGTTTTAAAACCACTTAATCGGCTTTCCTCTATCTATTATGGCCGAAAAATCACAAATTTATCTGTAAACGCAGACTTATTTCTTAAAATGTCCGCTTATTATTTGGTGGAGATGAGGAGAGTCGAACTCCTGTCCAAAAGCGTTGCCATATAGACTTCTCCGAGCACAGTCTATGATTTAATTCTCAAGTACCTATCGCTCACAGACAAACTACAGTACTCCAGTTCATGATGTCTCGCCTAATTCATATGAACGACTAAATTAAGCCAGCCTACGGTTTGACGTCCGTTCACACTTGGTAGGCACAAGTATGAGGGACGTAGCTTATGCAGCTAATGCAAAATTTTCTTCTGCGTTTAAATGTTTTCCCACCGTTTAACGGCCCAATGGAACGCCGACTCGCTATCTATACCACACTCGCCCCTGTCGAAACCTTTACATCCCCATGGGTTTGTTGGTTTATCTATCATACCCCTAATGTATATTCATGTCAACTAGTAATTCATGCAGCGTTTGTGCGACATAATCAAGTTGTTCCTTACTATGAGCAGCTGTAACAGTCATCCGTAACCGACTTTCACCAACAGGAACTGTAGGCGGTCGAATAGCTGTAATAATAATGCCTCGTACCTCTAACTCATGGGCTAATCTTAGGGCTCGATCATTATCGCCTACCACAATTGGGAATATCGGTGTTTCGTCGTCACAATCAATCCCCATAGCTTGTAATTTATGTGCCATATATACAGTATTGTCACGCAAACTATCCACTACGGCTGATTCATCTTGTACAATTCGTAGGGCCTCCAAGGCTGCCCCGACATCCGCTGGAGACAAAGCTGTAGAAAATATAAAGCTACGACTATAGTTAATCAGGTATTCTATCAATTCCTTACGCCCCGCCACATAGCCGCCAACAGAACCTAAGGCCTTGCTCAAGGTACCAAGCTGTACATCTACATCGGTAAGACCAAAATGATGAGCCGTACCTCGCCCATTTCCGATGACACCGGTTGCATGCGCATCATCTACCATAAGAAGAGCATTATATTCCTTACTTAACTCATACAGCCTATCTAATGGTGCAATATCTCCATCCATACTAAATACACCATCAGTAATGATCATTTTATACGCAGATTTATAATTCTTAAGAATATATTCAGCATGTTCTACATCTTTATGTTTATACCTCTCAATATGAGCTCCACTGAGGCGACACCCATCGATGATACTAGCATGGTTTAATTCATCACTAATGATGACGCTATGCTTGTTCATTAAGGCCGTAATCGTACCAACATTAGCCATATAGCCTGTATTAAACACAAGTGACTGTTCCGTTCCTTTAAAATTGGCTATAGCGATTTCTAATTCCTTAAACAATGGAAACGATCCTGATGTAAGTCTAGCACCACCAGAACCGGTGCCATATCGTTGAATTGCTTGCATAGCCGCTTGTTGTACTCGAGCATCATGAGTAAGTCCCAAATAATTATTAGATGCCATCATGATATACTCACTATCATTGCGTTTTACACGTACTGCATCTAAGGGCTCGTAGGTCTTAATCGTTCTTTTATTTTGTTCTTGCTCCTTAGCCTCTAGTTTTTTTTGAAAGTCTTGATAATAATCCATGCTACCACCGTACCAATACTGTTGTATTCTCTAAATAATCAACAATTTCACGAATAGGCCTATTTGTATCTACAAAAAATGCACGGCCCCCGATAGGATTTCCCATTTCTTTCATATTCGGAATGCGATGATATATGCCATTACATGCTACATACCCCACTGTATAATCTGGATCGTCGGACCAACAAAGTTCACCTACAATACCAGGACATGACTGCACCTTTGTGGCTAATACCAGTGCTTCACGCATATGCACATTCATAGATCTTGTTTCGTTGCCACACGCATCCATATGACTTACGCGAACACCACGCATAGTATCTTGATCCAATCGCACACCTGTATTGGCATCCATCAGAACAGCACCACGCATATTACCTGGTAGTTGGCCTAGTTCTGTGAAAGCATGTTCTACGGCCTTATGCGCCACTACTGACTGTAATAACTCTTTTGCTAATTCATGTGATTCGTTTACTGATTCACTCCTATGTTCATCGATAGCGATACAATTAACATAAGTAATATCATCATCGTGAATCGCATCTATACGAATATTAATAAAGTCGGATTTACCTTTACTGTGATGCAATGCACGATGAATTAAAGAGGCCGCTACAGATTCTAAATCACTTTCTTCTACTATGCGTTCAGCACCTGATATATGACGGCCACCTTCTTCATGAGGTCCTCCTTCTGCACCGCGCATACGAATACTATATAGCCCCATCATTACACAACCTTTCGAGGTGCACTATGTGTGGCAGCGGATATAACCTTTTTAAATACGGCAGTCATGATAGGCGCTACGATAGCGGTAAAGATCATGCCAGGTACAGCAAGCATAACCATAGCAAGAGCACCTTTACCAACATAAACGGATAGTGTTAATCGAGCCACTGTAGATGCAATAGGACCACTTAAGATAACACCAAGCATATGATTTTTGCAAATCCATAATAAAAAACCAACAACCAATCTAAACTGCATAGCAATAGCAACACTTAGAAAATTTTGTGTTCCCAATGCTAAACCAATAAGGCTGGATAAACAACCGCTGATGATGTATTTTTTAAATCCAAAGGCTGCGCATATTGCCACCGCTAGAGGCGCTGATAACTGAAACTCAATACCTGGCACAAGATTTGGAATCTTAATAGCTCCCAAGATTGTAATCATAGCTGTTAGAATACCGATTTCTGTGATTTGACGAATTTGACTCATAGTATTCACCTCTTCATGTACTTACATTGTCAACTATATAAACCACTCTTTGTTTACATTATAAGGAAATATGTGATTTTTATCAACTTATATTTTGTATTAAGTTAACAATATGCATAAAAATAAGAGACTGTAACACAGTCCCTTAACATATTTAGAAATTGATTGTATTAAACACTTGTAACACAGAGCCATAATAGGAATTAAAATCTGCTGTAAAGTATCCGCCATTATACAAGGCATTGATATACGAATACAGAGATGTAGCATTTGTCATGCCATCTTCTCTATAGTATGTCAAATAATTACCAAAATAGTTTGCAAAATCAATAAAATCTGTAAAATGTCTCCAGCTGCCATCTGATGCTGTAACGCCACCTAGATTATGATGTGTTGCTTGTAGTTGAGATGTAAACCCACCTGTTTCAATGTACCATTGAGTATATATAAATTTAGGATCTACATGCACTCCATTTTCAGCTGCTTTTTGAGCTGATATTTTTGCCAAACTATAAAAGTATTGATTAACTTCCACTAAACATCCTCCTATTACATATCAGTATTTTTGTTGTTCTTTCAACCGCTTAGCAATGTCTCGTTTTGCATCGCGTTCTGCCATATCTTGACGCTTATCGTACAATTTTTTGCCTGTTACAAGGCCAACCGTTACCTTCACATAGCCACGACTAAAATGAAAGTTTAACGGAATCAAGGAAAATCTCTGTTCTTTCACTTGTTGGAATAATTTTTTTATTTCCGATTTATGCATCAATAGTTTACGTGTTCGCTCAGGCTCATGATTAAAGCGATTGCCCTGTTCATAAGGACTAATATGAACACCGTAGAGAAGCATTTCTCCCTTATCAATGCGGATAAAGCTATCCTTAAGATTTAATTTACCTTGGCGAATTGATTTAATTTCCGTCCCCGTCAATGCAATGCCTGCTTCATAGGTTTCATGAATATTAAAATCATGACGTGCCTTACGGTTATCTGCAATTAATGATGGAGCATCTTTCTTTGCCATAGTCACCTCACAATAGGTATTAATATTTTATTACCGTTTACGTTTCTTTACTTTTTTCTTAGACCCTTTATGGTCTTTGCGTCTCTTGCCTTTTCGTTTTGATTGTTTAGAGATACCAGAACGGCCAAACGTTTTTTTCTCTCTAGAGCCTACATAACCTTCGGAATTCTTCATCATTTCTTGAATTCTCATAAGATTATCCACTTCGCCGAGTACGAAATCGATTTGACGTTTTTCTACATCAGCTTTCACTAATGTCACTGTTACCGTATCGCCTAAATGATAGATTTGACCTGTGCGCTTGCCAACTAATAGGAAATGCTCTTCATCGTAAAAATAGTAATCATCGGTCATCATATTCATATGAACAAGGCCATCGATACCATTATCTAACTCTACAAACATACCAAAGGATGTGATGCTAGATATTTTACCTTCAAAGACTTCGCCAATAAATGGAACCATATATTGGGTTTTCTTTAAATCCACGGTGTCACGCTCAGCAGCTACAGCCACTTGTTCACGTTCTGAAGAATGCACTGCGGCACGTTCTAAAAACTCTGTTTTAGTATCACGGTTTGCGTATCCATCAGGCCATCCCATATCAGCTTTTAATAAGCGATGTACCATGAGGTCTGGATATCGTCTAATAGGCGATGTGAAATGTGTATAGCATTTCGAGGCCAAACCAAAATGACCAACATTATCGATGCTATATTTAGCTTGTTGCATGGAACGCAATGTCATGATTTGAGCCACTTGTTCAACATCAGTTCCCTTAACAGCATCTAAGATATGCTGGAACACGCGTGGTTCCAATTCATCAAGATGTAAACGAATATCTTGCCCTAAGTAATTGAGAACCTTTTGATACATACTCATCTTTTCTTCGCTCGGTGTTTCATGGATACGATATACACTCGTGCGATTTGTATTCTTTAGATGAGTAGCTACCGTTTCATTGGCTATAAGCATACATTCTTCAATAAGTCGTTCCGCTAATGTACGGTCGCGACGTACGATGCGTAATGGTGTGCCGTCTGTATCTAAAAGCACCTTATATTCAGGGAAATCAAAATCCAATGCACCACGACGACGGCGCATATCATTTAAAGTTTTTGCGATGTCGGATAAATTGTGAATCATTGGCATAAGTGGTACCAAGTCATCAGGAATAATATCTTCGGTTAATGCTTTATAAATCTCTTTATAACTACAACGGCGATTAACATGGATGATAGATGGTTGAATCCGATAGTTCACTACCTTACCATGTGTATCAATTTCCATCATACAGGTCATGGCATACCGATCTTCGCCAGCATTTAAGCTACAGATACCATTGGATAATACCTTTGGTAACATGGGGATAACTCTGTCTACTAGGTAGACAGATGTACCGCGTTTATAGGCTTCTCTATCAATAGCCTTTTGCGACACTACATAGTGACTTACGTCGGCAATATGTACACCTAGTTCATAATTACCATTATCGAGTTTACGACCACTAACTGCATCATCAAGGTCCTTTGCATCTTCACCATCGATGGTAACCATTGGCACGTCGCGTAAATCCCAACGTTTTGGATTATCTGTAATGGTCATATTGATATGTTGACTCGCTTTCACAACATCTTCTGGGAAGGAAAATGGCAAGTCATAATTAGCCATAATACAGTTAATATCAAGGCCTACATCCCCTTTGTAGCCCAATACTTCTGTAATGACACCTTCTGGTTTCTTATCGCCTTCTGGCCATTTGATGATTTTTACGAGAACCTTAGCGCCACTGCGAGCATTTAGGGTATTATGTAAATCGACATAAATATCGGTTCCCAACCGCTCATCATCAGGGATGACAAATCCAAAGGATTGTTGTCTGTCATAGGTGCCTACAACAGTTTCATTAGCACGTTCTATGACTTCAGTGACAACACCTTCTCGTTTATGGCGTGAATCACAAGATGTGATAATACGTACACGAACCTTATCATTGTGCATAGCAGTACCCTTATTTTGTTCTGCTATATACACATCCTCTTCATCAGGAGCAGTAATAACAAATCCAAAGGATTTTCTATAGCCCTTGTAAATACCTTCAATGAATTCTGTATCATTATTATAGGCATATACATCTTTTCGTATAAAGCTTAAGCGCCCCTCTTTTAATAGTTCTTTAGCGGCATCCATAAAGGCATCCAGTTCACGACCGCCCTTAATATGACAATCCATAGCAGCATCATCGATATGATATGTATGAGGATAAATAGATTTATAAAACACTAACACTTTTTCTTTCATGCAAACACCTCCTTTGCATAGTATTCATATATGCTGAAAAAAAGAAAAGCCTGCTAGGCAGGCTTTCAAATTAGAATTGGTTAATCATTGCCCCTAGAACTAAGCTCAACACAGCAAAGATAATACCTAAAATGATTGTACAGCGAGATAAGAACCCATCTAAGCCACGTTCTTTACCGCCGAATGTAGAATCTGCCGCACCAGAAACGGCGCCGCCCATACCAGAACTCTTACTAGTTTGAGCAATTACAACAACAATCAATAAAATGGACACAATGATTTCTAAAACCATCAAAAAATTTGTCACAATAGTCATCCTTCCTGTGTAGGAGCATCTAATACACGATGTTCCAAAAACTTCTCTAATTTACGTTTAACCCTTTGTAAAGCATTATCAATCGACTTGATACTACGATCAGTACCTTTTGCCATCTCCTGATATGATTTACCATCTAAATAGCCTTCTAACACTTGCCACTCTAAATCACTTAAAATATGTCCTATGTTTTTTTCTATATCATCTAGCTCTTCTTGGCTAATAATGAGGTCCTCTGGATTTGTACTTCGTGCTGATGAAAGCATTTCTAACAAGGTCCGTTCAGACTCTTCTGTATACACAGGTTTATTTAAAGAAATATAAGAATTGAGTGGTGCGTGCTTTTGACGCGTCGCAGATTTTATGGCCGTAATAATTTGCCGTGTAATACATAGTTCTGCAAAGGCCCGAAAAGAGGCTAATTTATCATGTCTAAAATCACGAGTAGCTTTATATAAGCCAATCATGCCTTCTTGAATGATATCATCTCGATCGGCACCTACAAGAAAATAGGTACGCGCCTTAGCGCGCACAAAATTTTTATATTTATTGACTATATAGTCGATTGCAAACTCATTTTGCTCTTGTTGAGCTATGACCACAACTTGCTCATCAGTCATTTCTTTGAAATTGTAATCGGACTGTTGCATATGAAAATTGTTCATAGGTCCTCCATACAATCACATATTGTAGAAATACCAATATATGTTATTATACTTGAATTATATATGTTCTGCAATATTTATGAAATAGAATGTACTTCATACTACTACAGCAGGTCTATCTGTTGTGCTTACTTTGTACCTCTCCGTATAGCTTCTAATTTTTTAGCCACATCGGGATCCAAGTGGTCATATACCTCATTTCTCCTGAGTACCATTTGGTCACGATGATGTTTATGTGTATATTGCAAGCGTTCCTCTTGCTTGGCAAGACGCATATCATTTTGCAATTCTCTTGCTGGAATCCGAAGTCCACCAGAGCCTAATATTTGATTTTGTTCAGCTCCGTCAGAAGTAACGACATATACATTAGTATACTTACCTTGACGCAAGAATACTTCTCGTTCAATAAAAGAATCTGCCGTTTCACCATCATCGGTATATACTTCTATAAACCCTTTAGTGATTTCTTCGATACTCGCTATCGACTTAGTATATTTACCATCAAACACGAGTATAACCTCATAGCCTTTAAATTTACCATAGTTTAAAAGCTGATTACGTAATTCCATTCGAGCGTGTTCCAAGGATTCATTAGCCAGTTTTTTTAAACTTTGCCATGCGAAGATGACATTATACCCATCGACGATTAAAATATCCTTTAACATGTAGCACCTCTATTTTACCTTCATAGTCCGTTGTCGAACTGCTTCATACATGAGAATAGCAGCTGCTACAGATGCATTTAAAGAATTTAAATTACCATACATAGGAATGGTAACTAGGAAATCACAAGCTTCTTTTACGACACGACTAATCCCCTTACCTTCATTGCCAATAACAAGGACGGTAGGTATAGTTAAATCGGTTTCATACAAGGTACGGTCACCTTCCATATGAGCACCAAGAACCCAAAATCCTTGCTTTTGAAGCTGTTTAATCGTTTGTGTAACATTGCCAACTTGAACAAGGGGAATTTGTTCCACTGCACCAGCAGATGTCTTGGCAACCGTTGCGTTAATTGGTGCATTATGACGTTTGGGAATTAAAACCGCAGTAGCTCCCACACATTCAGCGGTCCGGATAATAGCCCCCATATTATGAGGATCCTCTACACCATCCGTTAAGATAAGCAATGGATTCTCATGATTGGACTCTTGCAGTACTTCTCCAAGGTCTTTGAATTCTACAGCATTAACAAATGCAATAACACCTTGATGAGGTACATCCGTTTCATATCGATTCATCTGTTTAACAGGTGTGGGACGAACCTCTACCCCCTTGGATTTCGCTAGACCCACGATGTCAGATAAACCCGTTTTAATTTTATCGTCACTCACTAAAATGCGTTGTATAGAACGGCCTGCTTTTAATGCTTCCTTTACGGCATTTCTGCCTACAATATAATTATCCATGTGAAAGTCCTCTTAATGTAATAGAATAGGCCTCTTTCATTAATTCATTAAGTCGATCTTGCTGACCTGTTTCATATAAGAAACCAAGGACTGCTTCAAAGGCGGTACTATTTCGATATTCCCGTACAGAACTACTCTTAGGTACATTGACATTACTATTTCGAGCTCGTCTAGCAATTGTTTGTTCATCCTCTGTAAACATTGATTCTAATTGTTCCAATACTTTTGACTGAGATTTTGCACAAATAAATTCAGTTACCAATGTATGTAGAATCTGAACCTTTGAAATACTCATTTCTACAACGCGTTGTCTAATGTACATAGAATATACAGCATCACCAATATAGGCCAACATAACAGCATCTGAAGCTAAAACTTCAGATGCTGGTTTAGATACAAAAGAATGGTCCTCCGTATCTAAGAGTATTAATTTTTTAATAGCTTCTTGTTTCAGAAATTGAAATTGCTTAAATTTCACGCTTTTTCCACCGTGCTCCTGCAGGAGAATCTTCAATAGTAATGCCAATTTCAGCTAATCGGTCGCGAATGCAATCCGCAAGAGCCCATTGCTTTTGTTCACGGCATGCTTGACGAACAGAGAGAATAACATCCATCAATTGTTCGTATTCTGCTGCATCAGCACCAGTATTACCTTCCCAAGCTTTTTCTAATACGCCAATGACCTCTGTCATAAATTTGAAGATACGTTTTACCTCTGCGATAGCATCTTGGCAAACAACGCCTTCTCTACCTGTTACAACTTGATAGTAAATATTAATTTCCTTAGCAAGACCAAACATACTAGATGTAGCTAATGCAGTATTAAAATCATCGCTCATAGCGGCTTCGAATTCTTCTTCATATTCTTTAGCTTTTTCTAATAAACGTTGAGCGTCGTCACAAGGGCCAGCTTCACATTTTTCAAGATATAAAAGATTTTCGATAGCAGTACCTAATCGTTCCAAAGATTTATTTGCTTCTTCTAAGCGTTCATCGGAGAAATCCAATGGGCTACGATAATGTGTACTCAACAAGAAGTAGCGCAATGCATCTGGACTATATTGTTCTAAAATATCTTTCACCAAGAAGAAATTATTTAAGGATTTGGACATTTTTTCGGAATTAATCGTAATAAATCCATTATGCAACCAGTATTTTACAGAAGGATGATGTCCAGAACAGCCTTCAGATTGAGCAATTTCATTTTCATGATGAGGGAAAATCAAATCACTACCACCACCATGAAAATCAAATTCTTCGCCTAAATATTTTTGGCTCATAGCGGAACATTCAATATGCCAACCTGGACGACCATTGCCCCAAGGACTTTCCCAGAATGGTTCACCTGGTTTTGCAGCTTTCCAAAGTGCAAAGTCCATAGGGTTCTTTTTACGACCATCTACTTCAATACGAGCGCCTGCTTCCATATCATCTAATGTACGGCCAGACAATTCACCATAATGGTCAAATTTTTCTACGCTAAAATACACATCGCCATCAAGCTCATAAGCAAAGCCCTTATCAATAAGCGTAGAAATCATATTGAGAATATCAGGGATATGAGTAGATACGCGAGGATATACATCGGCACGTTCTACGCCAAGTGCATCCATTACTTCAAAATAGCTATCGATATAACGATTAGCAATTACGTCCCAGGCCACGCCTTCACCATTAGATGTATTAATAATCTTATCATCTACATCAGTGAAGTTTTGTATATACGTTACTTTATATCCTACATGTTTCATGTAGCGACGAATTACATCCCACGTTACAAAAGGACGAGCATTCCCAATATGAGGATGATTATATGGTGTCACACCACAAACATACATCTTTGCTTCACCTGGTGTTACAGGAGTAAATACTTCTTTTTGGCGCGTCATTGTATTATAAACTGTAATTTCTCTCATCGATACTGATGCCTCCATGTTCGAAAAATAAAAAAGAACCATCATCTCATACAGAGACGATGGTTCGCGGTTCCACTCTGTTAGGCACCTATAAGGTCCCCACTCATCGCATAACGGCGCGTCACCGGACAAACCTACCTATAATCGGAATGTCAGCTCATGAATGCATTTCGTCTACCTATTCTTGAACCCTTCCACCATCGGTTCTCGCTAAAAAGTTAGTTGTAGAGTACTTCTTTCAATCTTTGCTTTTAATCTATACCTATATTAAGATATAGAATTATTTTACCAATAATGCTATATAATGTCAATAATTACAAGAAAAACCTCCATTTTCAAACCCATTGAATATGTCCATTTATCAAGGGAATTAAACATATTTTTCTTTATCATCATGTTTGCGGCAAATACCAGCAAAAATAGAGCCTGTAAAATTATGGATAATAGAGAATACTGCACCAGCTACCGCTGCTTGCGGTGTAAAATGTTTCATCGCTAATGACACGGACAATGCAGAGTTTTGCATGGCTACTTCAATTTGCATAGCACGACGAGATGATACATCGATATTAAGAACTTTACAAATTATGAATGTAACAACGTAGCCACTCAAGTTTTGTACTAAACAAGCTACAAAGATGATGAGACCTGTTTCAGCAATTTGTTTTTGGTTAACCGCTGTTACCGCTGCCAAGATAAGTAATACTGCAATGGCTGCTATGGTAGGACATACAGATTTAACAGGTTCAATTTTAGATCCAATAAAGTAATTCAGTACAATACCTAGAATAATTGGAACTAATACAATTTTAACAATGGATATAAACATCGGCATAAATTGAATTTCAATGGATGATGTAGCACCTGCGTACAATACTACGAATAATGGTGTTAAAATCGGAGCCAACAAGGTAGATACAGTTGTAGCAGATACAGACAATGGCACATTACCATTAGCCAAGAATGTCATTACATTAGAAGCCGTACCACCTGGGCATGCACCTAACAAGATAAAACCAATCCCGATTTCCGGTGGAAAGTTAAAGATAAGGGCTACTAAAAAGCCTGCTAAAGGCATCCATAAAAATTGAATGACAGATACGAGGATAACCTTCATTGGTTGTTTGAATACATCAAGGAATACTTGTGCTGTTAACGTTAAACCCATGGCAAACATAACAAATTGTAACATATATGCCACATATGGTGTCATCCATGCAAAAAATGTCGGTAGCATATAAGCTAATACGGCCATCAATAAAACTATCCAAGATAGATAGCTATTGAAGAGATGATTAATAAATCGAATTAAACTCATCAAAACACTCACTTTCATAAAAATCAAAATAAAATACGCCGATAATTATAGCAAATCTGTACATTATATACAACAAAGGCCCTCACACCATAGGTATGAGAGCCTTTCAATAGTTCTATTATTTAGTTAAAGCACCTACATTGTCTAAATGATGTAAGCATTTTTCTTTACCAAGCAATGTAACGATATTGTTTAAGTCAGGACCATGCATTTGACCAGTCAAGGCAACACGCAATGGCATGAATACAAATTTACCTTTCAAAGCAGTTTCTTTCATAACAGCCTTAATAGCCTTTTTAACGGCTTCTGGTGTAACTTCTTCCATGTCTGCTAATTTTTCTTTAAAAGCATGCAATACAGTTGGCGCAGATTCTTCGCTAAGTACAGCCTTTAACTCTTCTTCGTGACCTTCTTCGAGGAATACTGTTTCCCCCATGAACATGCCTACATGATCTTTAATTTGAGCACCAAAGCTAATATGATCACGGAATGTAGAGCAAAGTAATGTTAACCAATCAATATCAGATTGATTCAAGCTGTCTGGAGCTAAACCGACTTCTTTTAAATGTGGCAAGCAGAGGCGGAATAATTCTTCATCGCTCAAGTTTTTCATGTAATGGAAATTGATGTGGTTTAATTTATCAATATCAAATACAGCTGGATTCTTAGCAACGCGATCCATGGAGAAGGCTTGAATCAATTCATCTTGTGTAAAGAATTCTTCTTCACCTTCTGGAGCCCAACCAAGAAGTGCCAAGAAGTTTACTAATGCTTCTGGCAAGTAGCCCAATTGTTTATATTGATCAACAGATGTAGCACCATGACGTTTAGACATCTTCTTATAATCTTTTCCAAGAATCAAAGAGATATGACCAAATGTAGGAATTTCCCAACCAAGTGCTTCGTAGATAGCCATTTGACGAGGTGTGTTGGATAAATGTTCTTCCGCGCGAATAACGTGAGTAATTTTCATCATGTGGTCATCCATTACAACGGCAAAGTTATATACAGGGATACCATCGGATTTTACGATTACAAAGTCACCTACACCATTGGACTCGAAGGATACATGACCACGAACCATATCATCGAATGCATAGGTTTTATTCAAAGGTACGCGAAGACGGATAGTTGGTTTTCTACCTTCTGCACGATATTTTTCTTTTTCTTCTTCTGTAAGATGGCAGCAATGACCATTATATTTAGGGGTTTCACCACGTTCCATTTGCGCCTGACGTACTTCATCAAGCTCTTCAGCTGTACAGAAGCATTCATAAGCTTTATCTTCATCAAGTAAGCGTTGTGTTACTTCTTTGTATAAATCAAGACGTTCTGTTTGACGATAAGGGCCATTTTCACCACCTACGTCAATACCTTCATCCCAATTCATACCGAGCCATTGCAAAGATGATTTAATATTTTCTTCACTTTCACGGGTAGAACGAGATAAATCTGTATCCTCAATACGAAGTACAAACGTACCTTTTTCCTTACGTGCTAAAAGCCAGTTGAACAAAGCGGATCGAGCACCGCCAATATGAAATGGACCTGTTGGACTTGGCGCAAAACGTACCTTCATAATTAAACCTCTCCTTCATATACGGAAACTACTGCCTGTGCTGCAATGCCTTCACGACGCCCGATGGCGCCAAGCATTTCATTGGTAGTAGCTTTAATACTAATACGATCTAATGGAATTCCTAAAACAGACTGCAAATTCGCCTTCATCGTATCTATGTGTGGCTTTAATTTTGGCGTTTCAGAAATAACCATAATATCTATATTATAGGCTTCTAAGCCTCTTTCTTTCAACAAGGAATTCACATGTTTTAATAAAATCATGCTAGAAATCCCTTTATATGCATCATCTTCTGGTGGAAAATAGTAGCCGATATCCTTTAAACCAGCAGCACCAAGTAAGGCATCCATCAATGCATGAATCAATACATCTGCATCGGAATGACCATCGGGGCCAACAGGCGATTCGATATGAACACCGCCCAAAATACAAGGTCTTCCTTCCTTCAATCGATGAATATCATATCCAAAACCTACCCGCATACGCTGCTCCTTGATTCCTAAATACCGTTTAGCCACCGCTATATCATTTGGTGTGGTAACCTTGATGTTCTCATAATCGCCATCTAAAATATATACATCTTTACCGATATACTCAACTAAGGACACGTCATCCGTTCCCAAATAAGCATCATGCTTAGCCGTCTTTTGAGCTTCTTTAAATATATCTTTTAGGAAACCTTGCGGCGTTTGAATATTCATCAACTCGTTACGGTTCAATGTTTCTAAGACCTGTCCATCAATATCAACACGCTTAATCGTATCTGTAGATGGTACGCCTATAGTCACAGCACCATGAGTTTTGGCACCTTCAATGACACGTTCAAATAACTCTGGCTTTGCCAAAGGTCTAGCTCCATCGTGAACGAGGACAATATCAACATCATCGCTAACCGCTTGTAAACCTGCATACACAGAATCTTGACGTTCTTTGCCACCTGTGATGATTTTAATTGATTTTGAAAGCCCTAATGACGCAATATGTTGCTCCATATAATCTGCTTCGCCATCAGCAACAACGAGAATGACTTCATTAACTGCTTTAACTTGCTCAATATGACTTAACGTCCATTGAATAATTGATTTATTACCAAGTTTAATGAAAATTTTGTTCTCATCATGACCCATCCGGCGACCTGCGCCAGCAGCTAATACAATACAGCTAACCTTACTCATGCTTACCTCCATCTACACGCGCAAAAATCATACGTCCTGCACTGGTTTGTAAAATGGATGTAACCATAACCTCAACCTCTTGACCTACATACGGGCGACCGTCTTCTACGACAATCATTGTACCATCATCTAAGTAAGCAACACCTTGTTGAACCTCTTTACCTTCCTTCATCACTTGTACGCGAATCCATTCGCCTGCAATGAGGGCCGGTTTTAATACATTCGCTAATTCGTTTAAATTTAAAACCTTAATACCTTGTACCCGAGCCACCTTATTGAGATTAAAATCATTGGTCATAAGCTTCCATTGTTTTTCCAACGCTAATCGCATCAATTTAGAATCAACTTCGTGTAGATCATCATAATCATCTTCTACAATTTCAATAGGTACAAGTTTTGCATCCTGCATTTCTTTCAAAATATCTAACCCACGACGGCCACGATTTCGTTTCATCCCGTCTGCGGAGTCAGAAATAATTTGTAACTCATTTAAAACAAAGACAGGAACAATCAATGGGCCATCAATAAACCCAGTAGCACACAGCTCCTTAATACGACCATCAATAATAACAGAAGTATCTAATAGCTTTGCAGTTAAATTAGAGTCACTGGACTTGTGAGATCCAAACATATTGAAGCCTCTACTTTTTTTAGTCCCCGCTTCACTGCGTTTCCATTGCTTCAAATAGTTAAAATACATTTCAGGTCCCTTACGGGCCATCAAACGTACACCGCTATAGCCAAAAATGGCACTTAAAATGATTGAAATATAAGGGCCAATAATAGGAACCTGATTGAATGCTGCACCAATTAAATTAGCAATAATAAGACCAAATAATAAACCGATGGTGCCTGCAATCAATTCTTGGTTAGGAATATGTGTTAATACCCGTTCCAATTGTCTAGCAATGACTAAACCTTGTTTTAAAATAAAGGACGAAATAAAATAGCCTATTAAAACACCAATAATCGTACCTATCACGATGACTGAAATACGTGCCACAGTTAAAGACATATCTCCAAAGCTTGCAAATTGAGATACTAAATAAGGATCAATAATAGGAGCTAAATTGTCCATACCTACGTATGCTGCCGTACCAATAAGGATAGCAATCACATACCGTAAAATGCCATAAATCATGGCCTCACCTCCTTTAAATACCATAGAGTTTATACTCAATGAATTAGCCTTTTATGAATTATAACATGTATTAAGAAAATACGAGTTGCATCGCTTGTGCAATAGACGTAACACCACGGATTTGAATGGACTTATCATCGTGCTTAATTTGCTTATAATTCCCTTCTGGAATAATAAACTTTGTAAAGCCTAATTTTTTAGCTTCATTAATTCGTTGTTCTATGCGTGGAATACTACGAACATTACCTGTCAATCCAACCTCGCCAAGAATCACCATGTCACGAGGCACTACGCGATTTTTTAAATTAGATACAATGGCAACGGCCATCGATAAATCACAAGCCGGTTCATTAACCTTTAACCCACCGATTACATTGACGTAGACATCCTTATTGCCCAACGTAAAGCCGCAGCGTTTTTCCAATACTGCTAGTAGCACAATTAGACGATTCAAATCATAGCCAATAGCCGTACGCCTTGGCATTCCAAAGGCTGTTGTAGCTACCAAACTTTGAACCTCTACCAGAATGGGACGAACCCCTTCTAGATAAATCATGACCGCACTACCACTTTCATCATCTGCTCGTTCAGCTAACAAGGACGCCGACGGATTAGCCAGCTCTGCTAAACCATCTTCAATCATTGTAAAAATACCGGTTTCCGATGTAGATCCAAAACGATTTTTGATGACTCGTAATATACGGAACTGATAGGAACGTTCCCCTTCAAAATAGAGTACTACATCCACCATATGTTCAAGCATACGAGGACCTGCAATATTGCCTTCCTTTGTTACATGACCAATGATAATGGTCGGAATATTCTGTTCTTTACAAAAACGTAATAAACGCGATGTACATTCACGAACTTGACTAACACTACCAGGTGCTGCCTCGATATCTGCAGTAAACATTGTTTGTATGGAGTCGATGACCAGTAATGATGGTTTTTGATCTAATGCAACCTCAAGAATATGGTCTAAATCTGTATCGGCTATAACATGTAATCGTTCGCTATTAATATGTAATCGTTCCGCTCGCAATTTTAATTGTAATTGGGATTCTTCACCAGATGCATATAAAACAGTACCAACTGTATCGGCCACTTTTTGAGAAACTTGTAAGAGCAGTGTTGATTTACCAATACCAGGATCGCCACCTAATAACATTAACGCACCAGGCACAATACCGCCACCAAGCACTCTATCTATCTCCTTATATGTTGTAGGGATTCTTGATACAGCGGATATCTCAATATCTGGTAATGCCACCGGTTTAGCCGTATTAGTGCCCACCCCACGCACAGATGATGTACGACTATGTTTAGTGTCTTTCACCACTTCTTCAACTAATGTATTCCATTCACCGCATTGAGGGCATTTTCCCATCCACTTGGCAGATTCAGCACCACAATTATTACAAAAGAAAACGGTTTTTACCTTTGCCATACAACCCCCATCAAAATCTATTCCCAATTAACTAAAAGCTTTTACAACAATGTGTTCAACTTCTACATCGGCCTTGATGATAGCACCTTCAGGAGCATTACCTTGTAAAATAAGATCCGAAATAGGGTCTTCAATCAACCGTTGAATAGCTCTTTTCAATGGACGTGCACCCATTGCAAAATCAGATCCTTCTTTCACAAGCATATCCATAGCTGCTGGTGAAATTTCTAGAGATAGTCCCATATCACCAAGACGTTTTACTACAGTATCCATTAAAATTGTAACAATTTGTTTTAAATCGTTTGATGTTAAAGCATGGAATACAATCATTTCATCGATACGATTCAAAAATTCAGGACGGAAATGACGTTTTACCGCATCCATAACAGATTTCTTTGCTTCCTTAAAAATAACTTCATTAGAAGCATCAGATGCACTATCTGACTTCTTAGCAGCTAAGAATCCTAGTTCAGGAGAACTCTTACGAAGTGCATTTGCACCCAAATTACTTGTCATGATGATAACAGTATTCCTAAAATCAACAGTGCGACCTTGGCTATCTGTTAATCGACCATCATCAAGAACCTGCAATAAAATATTAAAGAAATCTGCATGGGCTTTTTCTACTTCGTCAAGTAAAATTACGCTATATGGTTTGCGACGAACTGCATCAGTTAATTGTCCCCCTTCTTCATAGCCAACATAGCCTGGAGGCGCACCTACTAAACGCGATACAGTATGCTTTTCCATATATTCGGACATATCTAGGCGAATCATCGCCGTCTCATCACCAAATAAGGCAACAGCTAGAGCACGAGCCAATTCGGTTTTCCCAACGCCAGTAGGTCCTAAGAATAAGAATGACCCAATAGGACGTTTAGGATCCTTTAAACCAGCTCTAGCGCGGCGAACAGCCTTAGAAACAGCCACAACAGCCTCATCTTGACCAATGACACGTTTATGAAGCTCTTCTTCTAGATGTAATAATGATTCAGATTCTTCCTGTGCAATTTTAGAAACAGGAATGCCTGTCCATTGTGCTACAACAGAGGCGATATCTTCATCATTCACAACTAACTTAGCATCGCTATTTTCCTTAGCTGCTTTTTTCTTATCGTTGATTTCCTTTTCAATGCGCTTTTCTTCATCGCGCATCTCAGCTGCCTTCTCAAATTCTTGAGCTGTTACAGCCGCTTCTTTTTCCTTTTTTACATCTGCTAATTGTGTTTCCAATGCTTTCACATCGGGTGCGGTAGAAAACACTTTCATCCGCACCTTGGACGCCGCCTCATCGACAACATCAATAGCCTTATCTGGCAAGAACCGATCCGTAATATAACGACTGGATAGTGAAACCGCGGCTTCCAATGCTTCGTCGGTAATCTTTGCCTTATGGAAGGCCTCATACCGATCACGTAACCCTTTTAAAATTTCAAGTGCGTCTTCCTCGGATGGCTCACCAACAAGAACAGGTTGAAATCTGCGTTCTAAAGCAGCATCTTTTTCTATATGTTTTTTATATTCATCTAAAGTTGTAGCGCCAATCACTTGAAACTCACCGCGAGCTAATGCAGGTTTTAAAATATTCGCTGCATCCATAGCGCCTTCAGTAGCACCAGCGCCAACTAATGTATGAACTTCATCGATGAATATAATCATATCCTCATGTTTTTGAACTTCATCGATGGCTTTTTTCAATCGTTCTTCAAATTCGCCACGATATTTAGCACCGGCCAACAGGGAACTGATGCTCAATGAAATAATTCGCTTATTACGCAAAATTTCTGGTACATTACCGTTTACAATACGCTGTGCCAATCCTTCTGCAATAGCGGTTTTACCTACACCTGGTTCACCGATAAGCACCGGATTATTTTTAGTGCGGCGGCTCAAAATTTGAATGACCCTCGCAATCTCTTTATCTCGACCAATAACGGGGTCAATTTTACCTTGCTTAGCCGATTCATTTAAATCTGTGCTAAAATCAGCAAGTTCACCTAATGAACTATTATCTTTCCTATCTTCCCCACTATGACTAGCGCTGTCAGAAGAGCCGAGAATTGTTCGAATCGTATCCACAATATCATTTGCACGAATATTATGATTGCGCAATATACCTACTGCTACGCCACCACCATCGCTCAACAGACCTAATAGAATATGTTCTGTCCCCACATAATTGTGGTTCATATGATTAGCCACTTCAACAGCTAACTCCAGCACATGTTTTACACGGGGAGTCATATAGACGGAACTAGCCTTCTTATTACCTCGTCCTATATGCTCTTCAACATCTTCAATAATAGTCTCTGCACTTAGACCTAGCTCATTAAGAGCCTTTGCGGCAACACCATTTTTAACCTTTATGAGCCCAATGAGCACATGCTCCGTTCCCACATAGTCATGCCCGAGCTCTAAGGCCGCTTCTTGGGCGAAGGATAACACTCGTTGTGCATCATCTGTAAATCGTTGCATCATATGTATTACCTCGTTCGCAAATATCAGTTTGCGCTCTCTATATAAACTTCATTCATAAAATGAAGGTACATTTTATCAATCTATATTAAATGGAATGTCTCCATGAATAGTATTCTTAAATATCATAGAAAATAGAAAATCACTTATTATTTTTATGAAAGTTTTTCTCTAATGACTGTTGCTCTATAATTATCGCGCTCTTGAGAACTTACCTTTTCTTTTCCCATATATTTAAGTAAAAAATTAGGTCTCGTAATAGCCACCAACTCATTAAAACTATCGCTCGACCATGCAGGTAAGATATCTAAATCTACACCTAATTGGATATCGCTTAATTTTTCTAGGGACTCCTGACCACTTATAGACCTTGCATATCGCAATATACCGTAAGACCGCCACAAATGATCTTCAAGACCATCTTTATCGTTGTGCACCAATGTTTGGCGACATTTTCGCTCTTCTGCTATGATACCTTCTACAATCTTCGTCAACTGCTCAATGGTATCGGCTTCGCTGATGCCCATCGTACGTTGATTAGACACCTGATAAATATGACCTAATGCTTCTGAACCCTCGCCATATAAACCGCGCACAGAATAGCCAAGCTGAACAATACTGCGAACAAGACGATTAATGCGTCCAGTCATTGCTAATGCAGGAAGATGGAGCATAACAGAAGCGCGTAAACCGGTGCCCACATTCGTTGGACATGCAGTTAAATAGCCAAAAGATTCATTAAAAGCAAATGGTTGTTTCTCATCAATAGCATCATCAATGTGTTCTGCATGGTGAAAAGCATCTATTAAATTCAGGCCCGCCTCCATAGTTTGTATGCGCAAATGGTCCTCTTCATTAACCATAATTGCTACCGATGTATCATCGGATACAAGTAAGCTACGATATGGCAGTTTTTCAGCCATAACAGGACTAATCAAATGTTTTTCCACAAGAATAGCACGCTCTATATCGGACAATTTATCAAGACTAATAGAGTAATAATCTTGATTGTCTGAATCTTTTAACGTAGTAACTAAACCACGTGCAATGGAATCAACATGATGTAGAGCGACTTCATCATTTTTATTAGTAAATAATGTATCTCTGAAATTCCGAGCTAATCGTATACGACTAGAAATAACGATATGATCTGAATCGGATGGCGTATGTTGGAGCCATTTACTAAGGGCTGCATCTAAAATATTATCAAACATACTATCCTCCTCAATTTTCTTTACTATCGACCTTCGATTCTAAGGCTTTGATTGTATCTCTAATTTGAGCTGCTTCCTCAAAGTTTTCATCACCGATGGCCGTCTCTAATTGACGTCGTAATTGCTTAATCTCATATTGTGCTTTAAACACATTATGCTCTTGGTTCGGTACGCGTCCTTCATATTCAATAGACCCTTGAATGCGTTGAACCAATGATGCAATCTGATTTTTAAAAATTTCGTAACAACTAGGACATCCAAATTTCCCAAATCGATTAAAATCTTCAAATGTATTTCCACAATTTGGACAGCGTTTCATCTGCTGTGATTGCAACATATGATCTGGGTACACCATATTTTTGAAAAAATCATTGGAGAAAAAGTCATTGTCCCAAATATCATTTACGAAAGAACTAAAGGGAGATAACTTACCATCTTTTTGTAATTTATTAGCACAGGACGAACATAAATGCTGTTCTGTTTTTTGATTATTCACGATATTTGTCATATGCACTGTTGCTTCGTTTGTATGGCAATGATCGCACTTCATATGACATCACTCCTTCCGCAATGTCTCTATCATAGATGCATAAAGATTGCGAATAGCATCATTTCTATATTCATAATCTACATGTTCAATGATGCTGGCAAATGAATTATGCATCATTTGAGCCTCGCGCTTTGTAATTTTATTATCTTGTAACAATTGAAATAAAGATTGATCAACATCGCGCAAATCGATTAACCGTTCCACGCGATTTGGACCTTCATAGATATGATAGGTTGTCACTGCTGGTACCGTATTAGAAGATTCTGGTTGTAACTTACGAATTCTAATATATCCACCTAATCCACGTCTAGATTCAACATCAAATCCTCGTTCATTAGAAAAACGCGTACTCAATACATAGCTAATCTGAGATGGTGCACAATCTAATTCATCGGCCAACTCATTTCTCTTTAAAATTAATTTTTCTTGTTCTTCTGTTAATTTATTAAGTATAAATTTTTCTATTTTATCAGCTATAACGCTCATAATAACACCTCTTTATAAATTTATCTCTTAATTTGTCTTTTTGTTCTTTTAATATAACTTTATTATATTTGACTATTTGACTATTGTCAAATAAAAAGTCAAATATTTATTAACTATTATTTGACTATTACCCAAATACGTAAATTTATTGTATGAATTGCGCCACCAAATCAATGTATATAACTAAATGTTTCTACGAATAGACTAATACAAGAATTCAATGTATAATATTAAAGATATAATAGCGTATGTACGAAAGAAGGTGCTACAATGGCAGATGCATTAGGTCATCAATTATTACTAGATTTATATTCTTGCAATGAAGAATCCCTTTCTTCCGCTGCAGCCGTACAAGAAAGTGTAGCTGCTGCATTTGAGTTAGCAGATATTGAGTTAGACGAAATAAACTATCAAGTTATGGATGATGAAATTGTAGTTCTTGCTATTGCAAAACAATTTCACTTCACATTACATGCGTATCCAGAATTGGGTTATGTAGCAGTTGATTTATTCGCCTTCAATCGTACCCTACCACTTACACAATTTATGAAATCCTTACGTCAATCATTTGGCTCTGAAAAGGTAAAAGCAACCACTGTCCAACGTGGCGATTTTGGTAACGAACGTGATATGAAACCGCGTCGCAAGACCAAAATTACAACGCTTGGTCGTGTATTCCGTACACGTATCCAATTAAAACAAACTGGAGGCAAACTCAAAAAACAAAGCGCTAAGGTTATCAAATCATTAGCTAAAAAAAGTGGCCTAAAAAAATAACATAAGAAAAATCTAAAAGACCTTGCTCAATACGAACAAGGTCTTTTTACTGCGCCAAAAAGGCTAGAGACGAATCTCTAGCCTTTTAATATGAACGTTTATAGTCTTATCTACGAACAAGCATTTCCTCTAAGTCCAAGGTCATAACAATATCATCTACATCATCGCAAAGATATTCTGCATTTGCATCGTTTAACTCTGTCTCAGTACCATATCCATAGGTAACACCTATAGATATGCAACCTAATTCATTGCCTGACTCAACATCATATTTTCTATCCCCTACCATGTATACGAGACGACGTCCCGTGTCATCAGTTAAGAGATTACCACACAATTCGATGGCCTTTTGAAGAATCTCTTTCTTATGAACCAATCCTTCTTTGTAATTGGCACCTACGATGACATCAAAATATGGTGTAATAGAGAAATGATCTAAAATCTCGCGAGCATACATTTCTGGCTTTGCCGTAGCCAAAGCCACTGTATAATGCTCATTTTTAACCTTGTCCAATAGGTCGATGATGTTAGGATACAATTGATTTTCAAATTTACCAACCGTACCATAGCGTTCACCAAACTTTTTATATACTTTTTCCGCTTCTTCCAATGACATTCCACAGTGCTCTTGAAATGAATCCACAAGTGGAGGTCCTAAGAACAACAACAAGGTTTCATGAGGTGGTATTTCGTATCCAAAGGATTCAAGTGCATATGTGACACTCTTCAGAATGCCTTCTTCTGAATCTGTTAAGGTTCCATCCAAGTCAAAAATAATTGTCTTATTCATAATTATTTCTTTAAAGCCTCTTTTAATGTATGCCACGCTAATACAGCACATTTTACACGAGCTGGCATATTAGAAATATTTTGTAAGGCCATAGCATCTTCCAAATCTTCAAGTTTAGATTCGTCGGTAACCTCTTTTTTAATCATACCCAAGAATAATTCTACCAAACGCAATGCTTCTTCTACAGATTTACCCTTGATAATATCGATCATCATGGATGCTGAAGCTTGGCTGATAGCACAACCAGAGCCTGTGTACGCTGCATCTTTAATAATGCCATCTTGTACATCAATTTGTAGCGTCAAATCATCACCACAACTTGGATTGTGGCCATGTTCGGAAGCAGTAAACTCACTTAACTCACGTTTATTACGCTTATCTTGATTATGTTCCAAAATAAGTTCCGTATACAATTGATCCATTTCCATGTGAATGTCTCCTAATCTTTAAAGCCCATTACCGAACGGACAGTTTTTAATACTTCTAAGAATGCATCTAAATCTTCTTTACGCGTGTATAAATACATGCTGAGGCGTGTAGATGCAGCTACGTGAAAGAATGCGCCCAAAGGTTGTGCACAATGATGTCCAGAGCGTACACAGATACCTTTAGAATCAAGAATGGTCGCTACATCATGAGGATGTACATCATCTATTGTAAAAGCGATAACGCCATGTTTTTCACGAGGGTTTTGAGACCCTAATACGTGAACATGAGGAATTTCAAGCATCTTAGGCAATACATAGGATACCAATTCTTCTTCATGTGCCTCAATAGCATCCATGCCGAAAGATTCAAGATAATCGATAGCGGCATGTAACGTTACAGCACCATGAGCATTTGGTGTACCAGCTTCGAATTTATAAGGTAACTCATTAAATGTAGTAGATTGTTCTTTTACATATTCAATCATATCACCACCGAGTAAGAATGGTGGCATTTTTTCGAGTAATTCTCGTTTTCCATATAGCACACCAATACCTTGAGAAGCACACATTTTATGGCCAGAGAATACGAAGAAATCACAGTCCAAGGCTTGTACATCCACCTTCATATGAGGTGTAGACTGAGCTCCGTCAAGAACAACAATAGCCCCTACAGAATGAGCTTTTTCAGTCAATTCTTTCACAGGGAATTCCATGCCAAGAACATTGCTCACATGGGCAAATGCCACAATTTTAGTACTTTCATCAATCTTATTGATTTCACCATCTTTCAAATGGCCCGATTCATCTAAGTACATATACTCTAATGTAGAACCTGTTTTCTCAGCAACATATTGCCATGTAACAAGATTGGCATGATGTTCTGCAACAGTAATGACAATCTTATCACCTTTTGTAACAAAATTAGCGCCATAGCTATGAGCGATTAGATTCATCGATTCCGTACTATTACGGGTAAAGACAACCTCTTCTCGCTCACGGGCATTGATAAACTCAACAACGCGGTCACGTGCATTTTCATACGCTTCCGACGCTTCAATAGCGAGGATATGAGAACCGCGATGTGGATTACCATTGTGATGAAGCATATGCTCTGTAAGGCGATCCATTACCATTTGAGGAATTTGCGCCGTTGCACCACTATCTAAGTAGATAAGGCGATGACCATTATGTTCTTTATGTAAAATAGGAAAATCCTTATATGCTTCTGTAATAGGTCTCATAGTCAATCCTCTTAAATCTTATTACGTACTGCAGCCAAAGCAGCTTCTTCAATCACGTCATCACCAATGCGATCGATGATTGGTCGAATCATTGATTCTACAATAATATGTTTAGCTTCTACTTCACTAAAACCACGGCTCATGAGGTAGAACAATTTATTTTGATCAATTTGTCCTGCACTAGCTGCATGATTACCTACTACATTATCTTCTTTACACAATAACAATGGTAGAGAAATAGATTTAACAGTAGGATCTAACAATAAACATGTATCTTCTTCAGCACCTTCAGAGGCAACGGCACCGCGAAGGAAATCCAATGTACCACGGAAGGATTTTTTAGATGTATCGCTTAAGGCACCTAATGTATGAATATCACTAAAAGATTTTTTACCACCATGTGTCATGAGCATAGCAATATCAAATTTTTGTTCCTTATTGCCTAAATAAGCAATGTCATGAACGATTTTACTAGATTCACCTTGTAAATCATGTTCATAGTTTAGGAAGTTTTCTTTGCCACCAATTTCTACATTGATGTATTCCACATCGGCATTATCCTCTAGTTTTGTATAGCGATGTTCGATATGCTGTACAGTTTCGTCTAAAAGATTTACTTTTTTAACGACAATCTTAGCATTAGATTTTACATCGTATTCATTAAGATATTGAATATTAGTCGCCTCTTTTGTACCGCCATCCAAGAAGAATTGTACTTCTACGTCAGCGCCTTCTTCGACGATAAATTGGAAACGACCGGCAATACGTGCACTCGCATCAATGCGAATACCTACCACTTCTTTTGCTTTAGCAGGCACATGGATACGATAGCCTTCAGCTTCGCTTACAAGCTTAACTACAGCCTCACCATTAGCACCTTTATAGTTTGTATTCATCAAAGCTGTACCAGCTGGCAATGGGCTAATAATGGCATCATTACCTTTTACCAATACAGATGTAGTTGTTTCTGATTCTCCCCAAAGACTTGCTGGAGTATGGTTAACACGCAACCATCTAAAGGTAGGTCTAGGAAGTTCATTAAATAGTAATTCGCTCATAGTACCTCCTTAACCGATAGAACCTTCTAATTCAAGATTGATTAGATTATTCATTTCAACAGCATATTCCAATGGCAATTCTTTAGAAATTGGTTCTACGAAACCACGAACAAGCATTGCACGAGCTTCTTCTTCACTAATACCACGCGTCATAAGGTAGAAAATAGCTTCATCAGAAATACGGCCAATCTTAGCTTCATGACCTAAATCGACATTATCATTTTCTACAATAATAGCTGGAATTGTATCGGATTGAGAAATTTCATCCAACATCAAGGATTCACAGGATACAGTTGCTTTTGCATGTTCTGCATTAGGACCAATTTTCAACAGGCCACGATAAATAGCAGCGCCACCGGATTTGGAGATAGATTTAGAGTTTACATTACTTGTTGTATATGGTGCATTATGAACCACCTTACAACCAGTATCAAGGAATTGACCTTCACCAGCAAATGTTACGCCTGTAAACTCAGCATGAGCACCTTCGCCATTAAGAATACTCATTGGGTACAAACAGGATACGTGAGAACCAAAGGAACCAGATACCCATTCAATAGTACCGCCTTTACCTACAACACAACGTTTGGTATTGAGGTTGTACATATTCTTAGACCAGTTTTCAATTGTGGAATAACGCAACGTAGCGTTATCCTTAACGAACAATTCTACTGCGCCTGCATGAAGATTAGATACATCGTATTTAGGAGCAGAACAACCTTCGATAAAGTGTACCTTAGCACCTTCTTCTACGATGATCATCGTATGTTCGAACTGACCAGCACCTGGTGCATTCAAACGGAAATAGGATTGCAATGGAATATCCACTTGCACGCCTGCAGGAACATATACAAAGGAACCTCCAGACCAAACGGCACCATGAAGTGCAGCCCATTTATGATCTGTAGGAGGAATCAATGTCATCCAGTATTTTTTTACGATTTCTTCATGTTCATGAAGTGCTGTTTCAATATCAGTATAAATTACGCCTTGTTTTACAAGATCTTCTTGAATGCTGTGATATACGACTTCGGAGTCATATTGGGCACCTACACCTGCAAGAGATGTTTTTTCTGCTTCTGGAATACCGAGGCGATCAAATGTGCTCTTAATATCCTCAGGTACTTCATCCCAATCGCCCTTCATATCTACTTTAGGCTTTACATATGTGTAAATATGCTCCATATCTAAGCCAGAAATATCAGGAATCCAATTAGGAATTTCCATACGATTGTAAATCTCTAAGGATTTCAAACGGAAGTCAAGCATCCATTCCGGTTCATTTTTATTAGACCAAATTTCACGGATAATATCTTCTGTTAACCCAGCATCAGCAATATAGGAATACTCAAAATTATTCTTTATATCATAGACACCACGGTCCATATCCGCAACTTGGGTTTTCTTTCTTTCTTCCATGTTGCCTCCTATGCTAATGCTTTGTATGCGTCATAACCTTTTTCTTCAATTTCACGAACCAATGAAGCATCACCAGTCTTAACGATTTTACCGTTGATCAAAACATGTACAAAATCAGGTTTTAATTTTTGTAAAATTTGATTGTGGTGAGTGATGATTAATACTGCATTATCTTCATTGTGGAAACGATTAACACCTTCGGATACAATGCGAACAGCATCAACGTCAAGACCAGAGTCAGTTTCGTCAAGGATAGCCAATTGGGGATTTAAAATAGACATTTGAAGAATTTCATTTTTCTTGCGTTCCCCGCCGGAGAAACCTTCGTTTACATAACGTTGTGCATAGGATGTGTCAAAGGACAATTCATCCATTTTTTCTTTCAATTCTTTTTTGAAAGCCAACGCGCGTACATTTTCACCTGTAATTGTAGATTTTGCAGTACGGATGAAGTTTTCTACAGTAATACCAGGAACGGAAATTGGGCTTTGGAATGACATAAAGATACCTGCTTTTGCACGATCATTTACAGCATCTTCTGTAATATCCTTGCCATCAAATACAATAGAACCTTTATCGACTGTGTACAATGGGTTACCCATAATAGCATTTGCCAATGTGGATTTACCTGCACCATTCGTACCCATTACGACGTGAATCTCACCTTTATTTATTGTTAAATTAATGCCTTTAAGAATTTTCTTCTCTTCTACAGACACTTCCAAATCTTTAATCTGAAGTAATTCAGCCAAAATATTTCACTCCTTCGTATCAGATAATCTGATTATATGATTAAAACTTTATAGTCACATAGAAAAACGGCGGTACGCACAAGGGTGATACCGCCGTATTCTCTCGCCACTTTAGCAAGTATGTGCATAACAATCTATACTCATTATACATTCTTATCTAAATGATAGCAAGATATTCCTACTAAAATATACAGGGATTAGAAAAAATCCCTATATATTCGTATATCTTATGTTTTATTAATAGTAATTCTCAACTCTATTTAATTCTCAATATTATAAATTAGAGAAGTCTAATGTACCAAATAAATCATCGTATGTTTCAGCGCGACGAATTTGTGTAACAGAACCATCTTTGTGCAACAACAATTCAGCAGAACGTAATTTACCATTGTAGTTAAAGCCCATCGAATGACCATGTGCACCTGCATCATGAATGATGATACGGTCACCAATATCAATTTTTGGCAATTCTCGTTGAATAGCAAATTTATCATTATTTTCACACAAGGAACCAGTTACATCATACACATGATCTTTAGGAGCATTTTCTTTACCCATTACCGTAATATGATGGTAAGAACCATACAATGCTGGACGCATTAAATTCGCCATACAAGAATCTAAACCGATGTAATGACGATAGATGTCTTTTTGGTGAATAGCTGTGGAAACAAGATATCCAAATGGGCCTGTTACCATACGACCACATTCGTAGGCCAAAGTAATATCCTTAAGACCATTGCCTTTAATAATTCGATTATAGGCTTCATGAACACGTTCGCCCAATTTTTCAAAATCAACAGGCGTTTGTTCTGGTTTATATGCTACGCCTACGCCACCACCAAGGTCGATAAATTCAACATCGATGCCTAATTTTTCTTTAATTTCTACAGCAAGGTTAAAGCAGATTTCAGCGGTGCCCACCAATCCATCAATATCAAGCTCATTTGATACAACCATAGTATGTAAACCAAAATGTTTTACACCCTTTGCTTGTAATTGCTTGTATGCCTCAAATACTTGTTCACGAGTCATACCATATTTTGCTTCCTCTGGAAGGCCTATAATCGTATTGCCTCCTTCTTTCAAAGGACCTGGATTATAACGTACGCAGAATGTGTCTGGTAAAGAGCCGTGATGTTTTTCTAAGTATTCAATATGAGTAATATCATCTAAATTGATGATAGCCCCCATATCTAACGCCTTTTTATACTCTACATAAGGTGTGTCATTGGATGTGAACATAATGTCATGTCCAGTGATACCTACCTTTTCACAAAGAAGTAATTCAGCTAAGGAAGAGCAATCAGCACCTACTCCTAGTTTTTGTAATACACGCATAATATATGGATTTGGAGTAGCTTTCACAGCAAAATACTGTTTAAAGCCCTTATTCCAAGAGAATGCGGAGATGAATCTCTTCATATTATTAACGATACCTTCTTCGTCATAAATATGAAATGGAGTCGGATATTTAGCAATAATTGCTTCTAATTGTTCAGATGTAAATGGAACTGTTTTTTGATTCATAATAACCTCTCTACATAGTAAAAAGACTCATCTATGATGAGTCTTCAAATTAACTGATTATTTAAATAAGGCCTTATCTAAACTATAGCGACCTGCCCCAGCAAAGAACAACATAATAGCGCCAAAGCCCATTTGAGATGGATAATCCCAACTAAAGAAATTACCGTTGAGATTTAGTATAGTAGCCACTGTTAATGTGCCTATGATCAAAAGGGAGCCTATACGTGTAAACAAACCTATGATGATAAGAATACCACCAACCATCTCTGCATAGGAAGCAATAGTGCCTAGAATTACCTCAAAGCCACTTGGTACACCTAAGGCTGATAACATGGCCCCTACCTTATAAAGACCTTGTTCTCCACTTACATATTTTAAGTATCCATGATAGAACATGGAAATACCTAATGCAAGGCGATAGAATAAAAAGCCAAAATTAATATAATCAGGTTTACTTTTAAATAAAAAGTTTAACATAATAACACCTCTTTATTATATAGATATTTTTAGATATAAAAATTATATGCTATACACTAGTGTCTGTCAAACTAAGACTCTTATATGAAATTCTATAGAATTATATCATAAATTACTTATGAAATCAATTTATCAAGACTCATTTGAAGAATAAAAAATCCTAATGAATGTAGCAATCTACATTCATTAGGATTTTAATATATTATCTATATATCGCTAAAGCGGTTGATTACATCATACCGCCCATGCCACCCATTGGAGGCATTGCAGGAGCGGCAGCATTTTCTTCTACTTTATCAGCTACGATTGTTTCAGTAGTCAATACAAGAGAAGCAATGGATGCAGCGTTTTGAAGAGCAGAACGCGTAACCTTTGCAGGGTCCACGATACCAGCTTTAACCATATCAATGTATTCTTCAGTCAAAGCATTGAAACCGATGCCAGCTTCTGTATTTTTAACTTTTTCAACTACAACGGAGCCTTCAAGACCAGCATTGTAAGCAATTTGACGAAGTGGTTCTTCTACTGCACGTTTTACAAGGTTAATACCAGTTTGAACATCACCAGTAGCTTCCAATGTGTTCAATGCAGGGATAATATCGATGAATGTAGTACCACCACCAGCAACGATACCTTCTTCAACAGCAGCGCGAGTTGCATTTAATGCGTCTTCGATACGAAGTTTTTTATCTTTCATTTCAACTTCTGTAGCAGCACCTACTTCGATAACCGCAACACCACCGGATAATTTAGCAAGACGTTCTTGTAATTTTTCACGGTCAAATTCAGAAGTAGTTTCTTCTACTTGTGCACGAATTTGGCTAACGCGTTTAGCAATTACGTCTTTATCACCAACACCATCGATGATTGTAGTTTCATCTTTAGTGATGCGAACTTGACGAGCTGTACCAAGATCAGTAAGTTCTACGGAATCAAGTTTACGGCCCATATCTTCAGTAATTACAGTACCACCAGTTAAGATTGCGATATCTTCAAGCATAGCTTTACGACGGTCGCCAAAGCCAGGAGCCTTAACGGCGCAAATTTTCAAGCCACCACGCAGACGGTTAACCACCAACGTTGTAAGTGCTTCCGAGTCCACATCTTCTGCAATAACAAGCAACGGACGGCCGCTTTCGGCAGCAGGTTGCAAGATGGGGAGGAAGTCTTTCAGGTTGCTAATCTTCTTGTCGTAGATAAGGATGTAGGGGTTTTCCATTACAGCCTCCATCTTATCGGTGTCGGTAACAAAGTAGCCAGAGAGGTAACCTCTATCAAACTGCATACCCTCTACGATGCCAATGCTTGTTTCGCGGCTCTTGCTTTCTTCGATGGTGATAACGCCATCCTTGCTAACCTTGCGCATGGCATCAGCAAGAAGTTTTCCTATTTCGGGGTCGTTGTTGGCACTTACCGCGGCCACTTGCTCAATTTTGTCGTAGTTATCGTCTACTTGTTCGGCCGATTCGCGGATATAATCCACCACAACCTTCACGGCCTTGTCGATACCGCGTTTCAAATCCATTGGGTTTGCGCCAGCCGTTACGTTCTTCAAGCCCTCGTTAACAATGGCTTGCGTAAGAATAGTAGCTGTGGTTGTGCCGTCGCCAGCATCGTCGCCCGTTTTCGATGCAACACTCTTTACGAGTTGTGCGCCTGTGTTTTCGAAGTGATCTTCCAACTCAACTTCCTTTGCAACGGTAACTCCGTCTTTGGTAATTTGCGGTGCACCGAATTTCTTTTCAATCACCACGTTGCGACCTTTTGGGCCAAGCGTAACTTTAACGGCATTTGCCAGTTTGTCTACACCGTTTTTAAGCAAGTCGCGTGCTTCTATATCGAATTTAATTTCTTTTGCCATTTTATGTTTGTTCTTATGTTGTTATATATAATATAAGGAGTAGAACCCAACCTACTGTTTCTGTGTTGGGATAGAATGGTGCGCTTTTCGCACCATTGTCCCAAATATCACATGGGTTCAACAACGGGTTACTTACTTCAC
>ERZ773038.92-NODE-92-length-60898-cov-7.858094_pt1 | contig 60898 bp, 81 predicted proteins | sample MGYA00511665_ERZ773038 | MGnify/ENA primary metagenome ERZ773038 (study PRJEB29015, sample SAMEA2737966) | human oral metagenome | biome: human oral; feature: human-associated habitat; material: dental | place: China | collected 2028 ... | reverse complement strand
TTTTGATGGCGATCAACTAAAGTTGTTTATATCTGATTAAACTGGCGTGTTTATAAACGAGCCGCGCGGCGAAGGAACGTCAATGAATCAGGTTGTATCGATGGAGGATAGTGGTGGATTAACGATTGCTGAGGAATTTGCGCTCCGTCATGACGGTGCGGAGATTAACCCTTCTCATTTTCAGCATTGGCAGAAATTTGGCGAATGGTTTACTGCTCGCGACAACGATTAGCTACCGCAATGGTGTATAATTCATCGTATGAATAAGTTTAAGAAGCCGAAGCTTTACTGCTTTTCGCCGCCGGTGATGCTGGCAACGCTAGCGATTGAGCTTGTTTTGGCGTTATATACGTTTTGGCGCTATAAGTTAAACGCTGTGACGAGGATTGTTATGGCACTGTTGATATGTCTGGCGTTGTTTCAGTGGGCCGAGTATAATGTCTGTGAAGGTACGATTTTTCTTGATAGCCTAGGCTGGGCGAAGCTTGGCTATGTGGCGATTACTATGCTGCCACCTCTGGGTATTCATCTGATTTATCAACTTTCTGGCGATAAAAGGCGCTGGATTCCGGTTCTAGGTTATATTTTGGCAGCACTATTCGTCGGTTATTTCTTATTGGAAGCTGACGGTGTAAAAGCTGGCGCCTGCTTAGGTAATTACGTAATCTTTGAGAATCGCGATGAATTTTATCCGATTTATGCGGGATACTACTATGGTTTGCTGATTATTGCTATTGTATACGCTTACATCCAAAGTAAAGCTGCGGTAAAAAATATTCGCCGATCTCTATACTCATTAATGGTTGGTTATATCTTGTTTATGGTGCCGACAACGTTTGTTAATATCGTAGATCCGTCGACGATTTCCGGCATTCCGTCGATTATGTGCGGTTTCGCAGTGCTGTTAGCGGCAACTTTAGCGGGCAAGGTCTTGCCAGAATACTTTGATAAATAAGGCTGCGTGATATTGACGAGTTGTAGCTAGACGTGCTATAATAGTAGATGTAATTCTATTACGCGTAATATTAACTATAGAGACTCGCGCGAATTGGCAAGTCCGGGCAAACGGATACTACCAGCCGCCGAGGCTTTTAAATGGGAGCAAGAGGGCAATGAAAGCACTTTTCGGTACCAAAATTGGTATGACCCAAATCATTGGCGAGGACGGCACCACTATTCCGGTGACGCTGATTCAAGCCGGCCCGATGACTGTGACTCAGGTCAAGTCTGTCGAAACCGACGGCTACAACGCAGTCCAGGTGGCATATGGTACGGGTAAGAACCTGAGCAAGGCCGTGGCTGGACATGTCAAACCAGCCGGTGTGACCCCGAAAAAAATCGGGGAAATTCGCGTTGACGAACTTGGCGAAATCAAGGTCGGCGACACATGGAACGTCTCGGAGTTCGAGCTCGGCGACGTTATTGATGCTACAGGCATCAGCAAGGGTAAAGGTTGGGCTGGCACTATCAAGCGGCACAACTTCAAACGCCACCGCAAAACCCACGGCGGCAAGGGTAATACTCGTAAAGTCGGTTCAATCGGCAGCATGTACCCGCAAAAAATATTCAAAGGCAAGCGTATGGCCGGACACATGGGCGCCGAACAGGTCACTGTCAAGAACCTGAAGGTCGCTTATATCTCGGTTGAGGACAACTTGATTGGTGTCAAGGGCGCAGTGCCAGGCCCCAAGAAGGGCTTAATCAAATTAGGAGGTGCTAAGTAATGGCTGAATCAACCAAGCCAGCAAAAGCAGCCTTGCCAAAGAGTGTGTTTGAGGTTGACGTACCAAACCACGAGCTGCTAAAACTTGCGTACGACGCATTTTTGGCTAACAGCCGCCAGGCAAGCGCTACCACCAGAACCCGCGGCGAAGTTCGCGGCGGCGGCAAGAAACCGTGGAAACAAAAAGGCACCGGGCGAGCTCGTTTCGGCTCGACTCGCAACCCGATTTGGCGCCACGGCGGTATCGTTTTCGGGCCGCGCGGCAACGAAAACTACAGCAAAAAACTATCCAAGACTAGCAAGCACGTCGCTTTGCGCCAAGCTTTGACACTTGCCAACCAAGATAAGAAAATCTTAGTCAGCGATATCAAAACTACCGGCAAAACCACTGAAGTCGCTAAATTCCTCGCCGCCAAGAAATGCAGCGAGAAAGACCGCGTTCTACTCGTCGTCGACGAAAAGACTCCAGAACTGATGCGCGCTACAAATAACTTAGCCAATGCCCTCTTGGTGCGCGCGCAATACCTCAGCGTTTACTACATCTTGAACGCCGACAAAATCGTAATGACACCGGCTGCCGTTAAAGCCGTCGAGGCGTGGCTAGCAAAGGAGGCGAAGTAATGAAACTCGTATTAGTTACTCCACGCGTTAGCGAGAAAGCTTACCGGCTAGTCACCAACGAAAATACTTACATTTTCGATGTGCCGATGAGCGCTAATAAAAACGAAATCAAAGCAGTCGTCGAAGCGCAATTCGAAGGCGTCAAAGTTGCCAAAGTAACGACGCTCGTTCAAAGCGGCAAAGCTGTTCGCTTCTCACGCGGCAAGAATCGCTACCCTGGCACTACCCATCGCCAGGATAGCAAGAAAGCTTACGTCCGCTTGAGCGAAGGTAAAATCAAAGTCTTCGAGCAAGAAGAAGTCAAGGAGGACAAGAAGTAATGGCTGTCAAGCAATACAACCCAACCACTCCTGCCCGCCGCGGCATGACTTCGCAGGATCTTAGCGAGGTAACAACCCGCAAACCGTTGAAAAGTTTGGTTAAAGCTGGCAAGCAAAAAGCTGGCCGCAACAATACAGGCAAAATCACCGTGCGCCATCGCGGTGGTGGCGTCAAGCGGCATTATCGTTTAGTCAATCATGCTATGCCAGCCAATATGACTTTGACCGTCGAAGAAATCGAGTACGACCCAGGTCGCAGCGCTCGTATCGCCCGCGTCAAGGATCAGCACGGCTTATACCACTACATTTTGGCAGATACCGCTATGACTAAAGGCGCAGTCATCAAAACTGGCGCTGACGCTCCTGTCGAGGCTAGCAACCGCATGCCGCTAGCTAGTATTCCAGTTGGTACGCAGATTTACGCTATCGAGATTAATCCAGGCCGCGGCGCTCAGATGGTTCGCTCGGCCGGCACTAAGGCTCAATTGATGGCCAAAGAAGGCAATTACGCCATGGTGCGTATGCCATCAGGTGAAGTTCGCAGATTCCGCTTGGAATGTGAAGCTAGTCTCGGCGTAGTCGGCAATGTCCAGCACCAGAATGTCAAACTCGGTTCGGCTGGCCGCCGCCGCCGCATGGGTTGGCGCCCAAGCGTTCATGGTAAAGCTATGAACCCGGCTGATCACCCAATGGGTGGTGGTGAAGGCAAGACCGGCCCTGGCCGCATCCCGAAGACGCCGTGGGGCAAGCCAGCAATTGGCTTCAAGACCCGCCGCCGCAAATCAACTAATAAGATGATTGTCCGCAGTCGTCACGAAGCTAAGAGGAAGAGGTAGTCTATGAGTCGTTCACTCAAAAAAGGCCCATTCGTCGACGCGAAGCTTGCCAAAAAAGTGGCAGCGCTGAAAGTTGGCGACCGCACCGTGATAAAGACCTGGGCACGCAGTAGCACGATCACGCCAGAGATGGTCGGGTTCACTTTTGCAGTGCACAACGGTCTCGTACACGTACCGGTGCTTATTACTGAAAACATGGTTGGCCATAAACTCGGCGAGTTTAGCCCGACCCGCAAGTTCCGCAAGCACGGTGGAAAGGATAAGAAGTAATGGCCGAAGCAACAATCCACACAGTTCGCGCGATGATTAAAGGCGTTGACCAAGCACCGCGCAAAGTTAGCTTAGTCGCTGCCTTGGTACGCGGCCGCAGTGTTGCTGACGCCGAAGTTATCCTTGACCACACGCCGAAGCGTGCTGCTCTGGCTGTCAAGAAAGCCATCAAAAGCGCCGCTGCTAACGCCGTCGAGAATCATGGTTTAGACGCTAAAAGCTTAGAGATTACCACTCTTAGCGTTACTGCCGGTTCGCGAATGCGCCGCTACAAGCCAGCTTCGCGCGGACGCGCCTTGCCGTTCGAGAAAAAATCGAGCCACATTCTAGTCGAGGTCTCGGGCGTCGAGAAAGTTATCAAGAAACCTGCCAAGAAGACTGAAGCAAAAGCTGTTAAGCCAGCAGAAAAAGAGGAGAAGAAATAAATGGGACAGAAAGTTAACCCGTTGAGCTTCCGCCTCCAGACCAGCAAAGCTTGGAACTCGCGCTGGTTCGCCAGCAAGAAAGACTTTGCGGTTTGGCTAGCCGAAGACGGCAAGATTCGCAGCCTAATCGAGAAGAAATTCTCGTCGCGCCCGACAATCGCTAAAGTCGAAATCGAGCGTAGTGCCAATCTTGTTACTATCACCATTTACACCGCCAAAGCTGGTGTGGTGATTGGCCGTGGCGGCGCCGGCATCGCCGAGCTCAAGAAGGAAATCGAAAAAATCGTCAGCTTACCGATTCGTATCAATGTCGAAGAGGTACGCCGGCCAGAATTAAACGCTAAGCTCGTCGCCGAAAACATTGCGCATCAGCTAGAACGCCGCGCTAACTTCCGACGTGCTGTTAAGATGGCGATTCAAAGCAGCCGCAACGCTGGCGCCAAAGGTATCCGTATCGAGGTCGCCGGACGTCTAAACGGTGCCGAGATGAGCCGCCGCGAAAAGTTTATCGAAGGTTCAGTGCCACTACATACGCTGCGCGCCGACGTTGATTTTCACGTCGCTCGCGCTCAAGGCCCGAACGGTACTGGTATCGTTGGTGTTAAAGTATGGATTTACAAGGGTGAAAGGAGCTTGAAGTAATGTTATTACCAAAAAAAGTTGCTCACCGCAAAGTCCGTATCGGCAAAAACCGCGGTAACGCTACGCGCTGCAACTATATCGCGTTTGGCGATTATGGTCTGCAGAGCCTTGACAACGAACGTATTACCAGCCGCCAAATCGAGGCGGCCCGCCAGGCGATGACTCGCTACATCAAGCGCGGCGGTAAGATTTGGATTCGCATTTTCCCGCACACGCCAGTCACCAAAAAAGCTTTGGGCTTGAAAATGGGCGGCGGTAAAGGCAACCCTGAATACTACGTCGCCAAGGTCAAAACTGGCACGGTTATGTTCGAGATGAAAGGCGTTAGCGAAGAGATCGCTCGCGAAGCTATGCGCCTCGCTGGCCACAAATTGCCAGTCCGCGTCCGATTTGTTAAGAAGGAGGAAGCATAATGGCTGAAACCAAGAAAACCGCCAAGGCCGCCAGCGTCGTCAAATCAATCGACGAGCTGCGCGCTGAATTAGCCGCCAAGCGCCAAGAATTGCTCGACAGCCGCCGCAGTCACAAAGCCGGCGAGCTCGTCAATCCGCGCGCCCTCGGCCAGATTCGCAAAGAAATCGCGCGTCTGCTCACCGCGATCCGTGCGCAAGAGTTAGCAGCAGAACAGGAGAATAAGTAATGGCAAAGACATTGACAGGCGTCGTGACGTCAGACGCCGCTGACAAGACGATTACCGTTACCGTGACATCTCGCGAAACGCACCCGATTTACAAGAAGCAGTATACTGTGACTCGTAAATACGCCGCACACGACGAGAAGAACGATGCTCGCAAGGGCGACACGGTACGTATCGTCGAGACTCGTCCGATTAGCCGCCGCAAGAGCTTCCAGCTCGACGAAATCGTCAAGCGCTCAGTAGGCTCAGTCGAACTCAAAAGCGACGTTAATAGCGAAGTCAACGATAAAGTCGACTACGATCACGACGCCGAGGAGGAAAAATAATGATTCAGCAAGAATCTCGCCTCAAAGTCGCTGATAACAGCGGCGCTAAAGAAGTATTGTGTATCCGCGTTCTCGGCGGTACCCGCCGCCGCTACGCTCGCGTTGGCGACGTAATCGTCTGTTCAGTCAAAGACGCCAGCCCAACCGGCAACGTCAAGAAGAAGTCTGTCGTCAAGGCTGTGGTGGTTCGTACCCGCGACCAAATCCGCCGCAAAGACGGCTCGACCATTTGCTTTGACGACAACGCCGTGGTGATTATCAACGATGACAAGCAGCCAAAGGCCACCCGCGTCTTCGGCCCAGTGCCGCGCGAACTACGCGACATGGGCTACATGAAGATCGTCAGCCTGGCTCCGGAGGTACTCTAATGACTCAGCGTATTCATAAAGATGATACTGTCAAAATTATCGCTGGCGCCAACAAAGGCACGACCGGTAAAGTATTAGCCGTCTTGCCGCAGCAAAATGCAGCGCTAGTTGAAGGCGTCGGCGTCAAGACTCGCCACATCAAGCCTAGCCAACTCAATCCGCGCGGCGGCAAAAAGGATATTCAAGTACCGGTTGACTTAAGTAAACTGGCGCTCGTCGTCGACGAAAAATCTGCTCGAACTAGCCGTGTTGGCTACGCAACCAAAGACGGCGCTAAAGTTCGCGTCGCCCGCCAACTTAATAATAAGGAGATCAAATAATGGCAGAAGCTAAACAATCAGCCGTTTACACTCCTCGCCTGAAAGCCTTGTACAAAGAAACATACCTCAAGGAACTACAGGCCGAATTGAATCTCGACAATGTGAACCAGGTTCCTAGCCTCGAGAAAATCGTCGTGAGTGTCGGTACCGGCAAAAGTAAAGACGACAAGCGCATGCTTGCCGCCGTCAAAAATACCTTAACGCGTATCACCGGCCAAGCGCCAGTCGAACGCCTAGCCAAAAAGTCAATTGCTACGTTCAAGATTCGCAAAGGCATGGGCTCGCCAATCGGCGTGATGGTAACTTTGCGCGGTGTTCGCATGTACGAGTTTCTTGACCGCCTAGTCAACGTTAGCTTGCCGCGTGTTCGCGACTTTCACGGCGTCGGCAGCAAATTCGACAAAAGCGGCAACTACAACCTTGGCATCACCGACCAGTCGATCTTTCCAGAATTGACATTTGAAGAAACTCAGTTAGTACACGGCCTGCAAGTAACGTTCGTAATCAAAAACGGTAGCAAGGAAAATTCGCGCGCATTGCTCGAGAAATTTGGCCTACCATTTGAAAAGGAGGACAAATAATGGCGAAAAAATCTATGATCGCCCGCGACAAAAAACGCTTGAAACTGATCAAGAAGTTTGCCGCTAAACGCGCCGCTCTGAAAGCTACCGACCCTGATGCTTTACAGAAATTACCGCGCAATTCTAGCCCAACCCGGCGCAAATTTCGCGATATGTCTGATGGCCGTCCGCGCGGCTATATGCGCCGCTTCGGCATGAGCCGCATTCGCTTCCGCGAAGAAGCCAGCAAAGGTAATATCCCAGGCGTCACAAAGAGTAGTTGGTAAAGGAAAGGAGAAAAAGATATGAGTTTACAATCTACTGACCCAATCGCGGATCTCCTGACCCGCATCCGCAATGCCGCACTAGTCGGTAAAACTGAAGTGCGCGTACCTACTAGCAAGCTCAAGAAAATCGTCGCCGAGCAATTGGTCAAGAATCACTACTTGGCCGACGTCAAGCTCGAGGACGGCAAGCCGCGCGGTACGCTCGTCATCACCATCAATAACAATGGCGAGAACGCAGCTTTTACCGAGCTAGCGCGCGTCTCTAAACCAGGCCGCCGCATCTACGTTTCTAGCGCCGACATTCCGAAGGTCAAGCAAGGCCGCGGCATCGTCCTAGTTAGCACTAGCAAGGGCGTCATGACTGGCGCCGAAGCTGTCAAGAATAAGCTTGGCGGCGAAGTATTGCTGAAGGTTTACTAGCCACAACCCTAAATATAAAACGAGCATCCTTATCATGGATGCTCGTTTTATATTACGTAATAATACGCAGATCTTAACTCTGATGATGAAATCATTATATAATGAGTATATGGTTGATCTTAAAAGAATATCTTACGAAACAGGTAACCGAGAGTTATTCCGTAATGTGAGTTTTACTATCAACGCAGGCGACAAAATTGGATTAGTTGGTCCAAATGGAGTAGGTAAAACTACTTTACTAAAAATCATTAATGGAGATCTTAAGCCTACCTTCGGTAATGTTATTTTGAGTGGCGAGAAAATTGGAATTTTGCCGCAAAACCTAAACAAATGGCTTGACAAAACAGTCTATAGCTTTATTGAAGAAGTAACCGGCGTTAAATCAGCCAGAGAAGAGTTTGCCGCTCAATGCGAACGGCTAGCACAAGACACTAGCGAGAATACACTGTTAAATTATAATAAAGCTCTAGAGCAATACGAGAAATTTGAGGTTGCAAATTTTGATGCAACAATCAAAAAAGCTTTGTCACGAGCTACTTTGCGCGACATTAATCCAGAAAGACGTCTCGATACGTTTTCCGGCGGACAACGCACTCGGATAGCTTTAGCGGCAATTTTTGCATCCCGCTATGATCTGATTTTACTTGACGAGCCAACAAATAATCTTGACGATAACGGAGTGGCCCTACTCGAAGACTTTATTAGCAACTCACCAGTTTCATTTCTGATCGTATCGCATGATCGGCGGTTTTTAAGAAACGCTACAAAACAAATCATAGAGCTAGTTGGCAACAAAGGCATAAATAAATATAACCTTGGCTATGACGAATATATTAAAGCAAGAGCCAAAGATCGTCAGGCAATGATTAACCGCTACGAACAATACGAGAAAGAAAAAAAGCGGTTGCGCCGTGTTGCACGAGATGCCAAGATTCGCGCAAACTCGGCTGGGTCCAATCGCAAAAAATCTGACGGTGATAAATTAAACGAGCATTTTCGTAAGGAACGAGCATCATCAAACTTGGCTAGCGCATCCAGCGGCGCAGAGTCTCGCTTGCAGCAGTTAGATGAACCAGAAAGAGTGGAAGACGAAATTGCTATTAAATTTACTTTTGATGAAGTTTCCTCCAAAAAATGCAGTCTTGTCTCTGTACGCTCCTTGAGTATTTCACACGATGGAAAAAAAATAATCGGCCCTGTCACCTTTAATGTACGTCCTAGCGACAGGATACTGATTCAGGGAGAAAATGGCTCAGGCAAGTCCTCGCTGCTAAATTTAATCATGGACAACTCATTATCGTATCGTTCTGGAGAAGTGATTAAGAATGAGAATGTAAAAACAATCTACATGAATCAGTCGCAAACCTTGCCGCTCGAAAACAGCTCGCCATTAGATAATCTACGACATTTATCGCCAGAGCTTGAATTGCATGATGCAATTAATACTTTGATTCGTTTTGGTTTAGATAAACGAACAATCTCTTCGACAAGAGCAGCTGATCTAAGTGGTGGCGAACGAGCTAAAGTTCTATTAGCAGCAATGTCAACAAGCTCACCTGACCTTATTATCCTTGATGAGCCAACAAACAATCTTGACATTCCTACAATTGAAGCGCTCGAGCTAGCGCTAAATCGATATAGAGGAGGTGTGGTAGTAGTATCTCACGATCGAGACTTTGTTGAAAACATTGGAATAACAAAGAAAATTAAAATATAGAAAGCCTTGACAGAACCCGCTTTTTTTTGCTAATATCTAAACAACAGGGGAAGTTCCTCTGTAAGACTACCCGTCTTCGTCATGAAAGGACAAACCATGGGTGGCATCAACTGCCCTCCCCCCTTCAGGGAGGGCGAGCGCGAGGAGATCTCCAAGGAGCTCCTCGCTACCTACACCGATAGGCTGGCGCGCTACTGCCACGCCCTGTTCAGCGGATCGGCTAGCTTCTTCGCTGCCAACGTGGCAATCGAGAAGGCCGTGCTGAGCGGGACCGGCAAGGTCTCCAAGGTCTCCGACGCTATCGAGAAGCTCGAGGCTTCGGAGAACATGCTCGGTGAGGCCATGACCAATCTGGGCAGTGTGGCTTCCATGTGGGCGATGATCTCTGACAAGAGCGTCTCCTTCAAGGACCAGCAGGAGCTCCTGGTTATCGCCACGAACAGGGTGCAGATCGCCAAGATGGAGCTCATGGCCATGAGCGTCAAGGGATCGTTGCAGCAGTCTCTGTGGCGTAACTCGGCGCTGACCGAGAGCTTCACCAAGGCGCTGCTGGCTATCAACGCGACCACCGCCTGGCAGTCTGGGTTCGCCCGAACCTTTGCGTCGGTCGGTATCACGGCCTAGTAAGGCCAACGCGACCTCGGCGAGATATATCTTCTCGCCGAGGTCGCCACTCAACTATGTACGATATTATTCAAACACCTTTTTCTGGTATAAAAACACTTCGTTTATCAGAGAGCGATACGTTTCGTCCTTGCTCAACGGGCACAGATCTAGAAGAGATGCAACTACACACCGAAATGGAACGCTATGAGAATAGAACTCTGTCTAAGTTGCGTGATATGGGGATAGCGGCTATAGCCTCTGCAGCTCACATAGAACAGACAAAAGCTAAAGAAAATGCTATAACAGAAACAGTTGAAAGAGTGTCTTTAGCGTCTTGGTGGACATATAGAAGACAGCCTGTTTATATACTTACTACCTCAGAATCTAAACAGCTTCTGGAAAATGTCGGTATTGATACTCCTAGAGATTTTTCTTTTTCAATTGGTTTAGCACCGTCTAGCTCCTCAGAAAAAACGGTAGCATATTCAATACTTTCTAATACAGCTAGTTATCCTTTCGCAGTACTCGGCGGCGGATGTGACACTGATGAATATGTCGCTATAGAAAAAGCTGCAATTGAATCAGTACAATCATGGGTTGGGTCTGTATGGATGAGTGAGCACAGAGAACCAATCTATTGGGATGTTCACGAACTACTCAATAGAGCAAATTCAATTAGCACAAAGCCTTGCATCACCACTAGCCGCCTACTAGATAAGATTGATATTGATTGTAATAAAGATGAGTTTGCCTATTGTGCAATTGCAACAAGCTCACTTATAACATCAATACGAAGCTATGAATTAGCAAAACTAGACCGTCAACCAGGTGAGTATCCTATGGTTTTTACTGAACATAATTTTTAGATTGCATTCTACTGATTATTGAGACATGAAAAAGTGATAACACACAGAAAACTTTCAAGAGCGTTTTTATTTATTAACTCCTATCTGTTCTGATAGATTTTACCAGCGCGGCGGGCCAGATGCCATTGCAACAGGGCGGCAATTACCACCACGCCAGCCACCGGACCAATCATTGCTAAAGTCGGTATCGTGAAGTCAAAGAATCGGCGTAACAGCGGTACAGCAAAGCTAGTCGACGCTACCAGCAGCGCTGCCGCTATATACAACATTCGCGCTGTCTTGGCGCGCCGATCCAGCACCACGCCCAACATCGGCCCCACCAAAAATACCAAATATACGCCAAAAAATGTTGCTACTAGCACCGTCATCGTCGATACCGTATCCTGGTCGTGCGGCTGCATAGTGCGCAGCATCAAGTACGTTATCGATACCGCCACACCCGACACGAGCGCAATTGGCGTCACCGCGCCCAGCGTATCGCGCCAAAAATTGTGCGGGTTAATTCGATGATGCGACCGCGGCGGGAAGAGCGTCCACATAATCGTCGGCATCGTCACCAAGAAAATATTCAAAAAAGTAATGTGGCGCGGCGCATACGGATGTATCACGCCCAGCACCAGCGTTACCGCCAGCAGCACCAAACCGTAAATAATTTTATGAAAGAACAGGGTTGCGATCACCTCAATAGCTTGCATAATTTGATTCCCCAAACGCATACCCAGCGGCAATGAATTAAACGAATTATTAAGCAAAATAATATCCGCTACCCGCCGGCTAGCTGGCGCCCCGGCATACATGGCTACGCCAAGGTCGGCTTTCTTGAGCGCTAGAGCGTCATTGACACCATCGCCAACCATGCCAGTAAATTGATGGTTTTGCTGCGAGAAGTGGGCGATTAGATGTTCCTTTTGCTCGGGTAACACTCGCGCAAAAATCGTATGCTGATCGGCAGCTACAGCAAATGCCGGCTCATCAAGCTCTGCCAGCTCGGTGCCAGTAATTGCCGTGTCAGGATTGTTAATTCCAGCAGCGCGCGCCACATACTGAACCGTCCGCGGATTATCGCCGCTGATAACGCGAATGTTTACGCCCTGGCGCTGCAAAAACGCTACCGTATCGACGACACCATCGCGCAGCAAATTACGCAGCAAAACTACCGCCAACGGCCGGCCGCTGCCTGGCTTTAAAGATTTCAATGGTGTATTATTATCATCAAACTCCGCCAGCAACAATACGCGCAGACCATCGTCAGTCCACTTCTCAATCTGTTGCTGCTCGACTATCGATAGCGGCGCCATCCGCGCCACATATTCCGGCGCACCCATGATAAGCGTCCGAACCCGGCCATCGACTCGCGCTCTAACACCAGCAAATTTACGCGCCGAAGAAAATGCTAATATATCATCTACGGTATATTCATAAGGTAAATCAAGCGCAGTGATAATCGCTTGTCCAGTAGCGTTACCGCCGCTAGTCTCGTGCGCTACCATCGCCGCCAACTGCTTGACTGGCTCATTACCACTGCCAAAGGGTTCGACGCGCTCCAAAGTAATCTCGTCGCTGGTCAGGGTGCCAGTTTTGTCAGTACATAATATATTAAGCAGTGCCATCGCTTCAATCGCCGACAATTTTTGCGGCAGGACCTTGGCCTGAGCCAATTTTAGCGAGCCAAACGCCAGCAGCAGCGAACTGGCCAGCAGCAACCCCTCTGGCACGATAGTGATAGCACTGGTGATAATCGTTTTGAGAATTCGCACCGACTCGAAGCCAGCAATACGGTAGCGCGCAAAAACCAGAAGCGACAATACAATTGCGCAATATGTCAAGAAAGTAATCGCGTTCTGAATCGCTTGCTGCAGCGGCGTCAAGCGCGGCGTATATTGCTTGAGCGTAGCACTGATTGCACCCGCCTTGGTGGCATCGCCGACTGCCGTTACTCGCACTCGCGCACTACCCGCTATCACCGTGGTTGCCGCGTAGACTTCATCATGTTTCTTCTTGTCAATTGAGGCTGATTCGCCAGTCAGCATGCTCTCGTTGACCTCTAATCCGCGCGCCGATAGAACTACGCCGTCCGCTGGCAATTCGTCGCCAGCCTCGAGCAAAATCTCGTCTCCAACCTGCAAGGCATCGTACATCACTTCTGCAACTTCATCGCCGCGGACTAATCGTGCTCGCGGCGCGCTCATTAACTCCAGCTGTTTGAGAGCATACTTGGCGCGAACTTCCTGAACAATACCAATTATTGTATTGACAGCAATCACTACCGATATAAACCAAGCATCGCGCCGCTCGCCAGCGTACAATAGTGCTAGCGCCAACAAAAAAATCGCAATGACAATTGGCGACATCAAATTACGGCGAATAATATCTAAATAATCCCGCATTTAACTCGTTCGGAGCCTCCGATAAACAAACTTCGCCGCTGGCCGCCAGCCAGAACTTGCATCATGGTCAGCGCAATAAATGGTGCCATTTTTGACTTCCTCAACCAAGAAAAGCGCCGGACAATACGGCACCAGAGTTCGATAGAAACGCAAGTCGTCCTGGCTGATATCGCGCCGGCCCGGATATACCTTAACAAACATATCGCGCGCAATTTCCTCGAAATATTGCGGCTGGCCTTTCGGCGGGAAAAATATCTCGGGCCGCACGCCCATACGCACTGCCATCTTGCGAATATCGCCCAGCGTCAGCTGCGACGAGCCTTCGATGTAGCAGTATAACTGCTTCTTGGCCGAGAGAAAAAAAGTTGCCGAAGCAGCTTGTCCGCAATCAATCCGCCGCGCCACCACCGTGCTCACCTCTAAGGACACACCAAAGCGGTCTTTGGCTATTTGCTCGATTGCAGCATCGTCAAAGAAATCATTATTCACAATCAAATTATACCATAAAACATTAGGGCATTTACCGAGCTTTGCGCTACAATGAGATAGATGGAAAAGTTCAAAACTCGCTACAATAAGCTTAATTCTGCTCAAAAACAAGCCGTCGACACCATTGACGGCCCGCTGCTGGTCGTCGCCGGCCCAGGCACTGGCAAGACCGAGCTACTTAGCATGCGCGCTGCCAATATTCTGCGCGCCACCGACACGCTGCCCGAAAATATTCTCTGCCTGACTTTTACCGATAGCGGCGCTAACGCCATGCGGGCGCGTCTAGCGTCAATCATTGGTACCGATGCTTACAAAGTAGCAATCCAAACTTTTCACAGTTTCGGCACCGAAATAATCAATCATCACAGCGAATATTTCTATCGCGGCGCTAATTTTTCGCCAGCCGACGAAGTAGCGACTTACTCGATTCTAACTGATATTTTCGAGGAGCTCGATTACAATAATCCGCTAGCCAGCAAAATGAACGGCGATTTCACACACCTGCGCGACACGGCGCAAGTAATCAGCGAGTTAAAGCAGGCCGGCCTATCTAGCAGCGAGCTGCTGCAAATCATCGATAGCAACGAAAAGCTGCTTGACGCTGTTGAGTCAGAGCTCACAGCTATTTTTGCTAATCGCATCAGCAAAACCACTATCGCCCTGCTACCGCCAATTGCCAACAAAATCGCCGAATTACCAGCGCCGCAATTGCCGCCAGCTATTGCGCCGCTAGCTGACGCTTTGGCATTAAGTATGGCGCGCGCCTTCGACGAAGCGGTCGCTAGCGGCAAGACAACGCCGATCACCGCTTGGCGCAATGCCTGGCTCGAGAAGGACGCTCGCGGCGAGTTCGTATTCAAAGACCGCAAACGCCACGCGAAATTACACGCCGTCGCGCCGATTTACGACCGTTATCTCACCGAAATGCGCCAAGCCGAGCTATTCGACTACGACGACATGATTCTGAACGTCGTGCAAGCGATTGAGCAGTATCCAGACCTACGCTTCAATCTGCAAGAACGCTATCAATACATCATGGTCGATGAGTTTCAAGACACCAACCTAGCGCAACTGCGTATTCTCTTCAACCTGACAGACACGCCGCACGGCGATGCGCCAAACATCATGGCGGTAGGCGACGATGATCAAGCAATCTACAGTTTTCAAGGCGCCGATGTCGGCAACATCCATCGTTTCCGCAAGCGCTACCCAGATCACGCTAGCGTCGTTTTGACCGACAACTACCGCTCGTCGCAAACCATTCTCGACCGCGCCCGTGAAATTATCGTTCAGGCTAGCGGACGCCTAGAAACATCTATGGATATCGACAAGCATCTGCTGGCGCACACCAACGACACTAACAGCCAAGTTACACTATCCGCGCTGCCAAGCCGCCAGGAGGAATTCGCCTGGATCGCCGAATCAATCCAAGAAAATATCACAAAAGGTATAAAACCATCAGAAATCGCCGTCATTGCTCGGCGCCACAGCGATTTGATTGCGCTGCTACCGTATCTGAACCGCGCCAATATCGCCGTTAACTACGAGCGCCGCGATAATGTTCTCAACGACGAACACATCCAGCTGCTAGAGCTAATGACGCGCGTTTGCGTCGATATTGCAGCAGGCGAGCACGACGAAGCCAACAGCCTGCTGCCCGAGCTGATAGCTCAGCCAATGTTCGGCTTTGACAGCGAAGCTATCTGGCGGCTAAGTTTGCAAGCCTACCGCAACCGCACCAACTGGCTTGAAACGATGCTGACGTCGCCGACTTTTCAGCCGCTAGCCAAGTGGCTGCTCGACCGCGCCAAGGCTAGCCTGACCGAGCCGCTCGAAACTTTCCTAGATACGCTCATCGGCGTACCACAAAACTACACAGCCAACGACGACACCGATGATGATAACGACGCCGCGCGCAAACCAACCAAGCCGCACCGCAACACCTTCACCTCGCCATTCTACCAATATCATTTTAACAGCGATATTCTTGGCAGCTCACCCGATGCTTACCTAACTGCCTTGGAAGCGCTGCAAACCTTGCGCGGCAAATTGCGCGAGGGCGCGCCAGACAGCACACTGCTAGCCAGCGACTTCTTGATGCTAATCGACACCTACCGCCAACTTAATATCCCTGTCGTTAGCATTCGGCGTGCCAGCGAGGCCGCTCAGCATGCCATCAACCTAATGAGCGCTCACAAGTCCAAAGGTCTAGAGTTCGACACCGTTTACGTCATCAACTCTATTGATTCAATGTGGGGCGAACGCGTGCGCAGCCGCAGCCGCTTAATTAGTTACCCAGAGAACTTAGCTATCTCGCCAAACGCCGATAGCTATGACGAACGCATTCGCCTGTACTTCGTGGCCATGACCCGCGCCAAACACCAGCTTTACCTGACATACGCCCGCAGCGACGACACCGCCAAAGACACGCTCAAAGCTAGTTTTCTGGCTGGCACCAATTTGCAAGAAATTGACCGCCAGCCAAGCAGCACCGCCGCGCTCGCCGAGCAAAGCGAAATCGTCTGGCACGACCGCTTAACTGCGCCGATTAACCGCACCATGAAAGAGCTGCTAGCGCCAATGCTCGAAAATTACAAGCTATCTGTCACGCACCTCAATAACTTTATCGACGTTACGCGCGGCGGGCCGCAGAACTTTTTGCTAAATAATTTGCTGCGCTTCCCGCAGGCCAAAAGCGCCAACGCCATCTACGGTACTCTGATTCACGCCGTTCTGCAGCACGCGCACAGCCATTTAGCGGCCAGCGGCACTCGTAAACCAATCGAGGATATTACCGGCGAATTTATCCGCCTACTACACCAGCAAAATTTAAGCGACGCTGATCTGGCATTATACAGCAAGCGCGGCATTGAGGCGCTCGAAGCCTTTCTGGGCGCCAAATACGACACCTTTAAGTCGTCGCAAAAACCCGAGCTTAGTTTTACCGGGCAAGGTGTCGTTCTCGGCCAAGCCCGCCTGACCGGCTCGCTCGACCTAGTTGATATCGACAATCAGACCATCACCGTCACCGACTACAAAACCGGCAAACCGTCAACTTCCTGGACCGGCAAATCCGATTACGAAAAAATTAAGCTTCACAAATACCGCCAGCAGCTAATGTTCTACGAGCTGCTCTGCGCTAACTCGCGCGACTACGCGAAATACGATTTCGGCGGCGCCATACTGCAGTTTGTCGAACCAGACTCCCGCGGCGACATCTACCAGCTTGACGACCGCTTTAGTCGCGACGAACTAGCCGATTTTCAACACCTAATCGCCGCTGTTTGGCGTTGTATCACTACGCTAGAGCTGCCAGACATCAGCAGCTACCAAGCAAGCTACCAGGGAATGATACAATTCGAGAAAGATTTGATATCAAATAAATACCTAGCTCGCGAATAACCGAAATTAGTTACTCGACAAGCTGATTTTCGCCAATCATCGCTTTATGCCGTAATTTTAACAAATCTATTTGACATTTTATCCTAATATTGGTATGCTTTTGTTCATGGAGCGAGACTAGACTCAGTGAGAAACTGGGTCATGGTAGCGCTCCTGCACGGAAGCGCTATTAAAAGGTTTCGCTTTTTTTGCCCCTAGATGGGGCGGGAAGGAGGTGAAAACCTCGTGGGCTTTTTCTCCGACAGGTCCACAGCTGCGTATCGCCGCGCAGCTGAAGCCGTTCAGGCTGGCAACCCCACCACCGAGCAGCGCGAAATGAACGAGCGCGCTGCTAAGGTAGCTGGTACGAACAGTGTCGGTAGCGACGCACGTGCTGCCAAGGAGGGTAGGCTGCTTCCTAGGAAGTGAAGTAATTACACTCACGAATGACGGCTCGGGGCGTGCACCTCGAGAACCGCTGGCGCCAGACCAGCAAAGGGCGTCCGTCAGCCCCTGGGTCAGATTCCCCGGCCGGTAGTCCGGAAAAAAGAATCATGGGCGTGAGCTCTGGGAACGGTCGGGCCTCCAAAGCCCAATGGCCTACAGGCTCGATTCCCGTCACGCTCGCTAGGGGTATGCATCGCGCTGCGGGAGCGGATGCATAGACAGCTCATTATCGTGTAGCACGTCCGGGAACACAATGGAGTGCTCCGGCCCCCCTATACCTCCGCTACAGGCGACGCCCCTTATCACCTCCGGGCAGTCAGCGGAATGGTAGGCACTGATGGTCGTATCCATAAACGACCTGGTCTACCATCGGAACGGAATCTGCGTGCCTGGATCGCTGCCGTTCTTAAACTTAGAGGCTAGAGCATTATCCCGCTCGCCTCACAACCAGGGCTCGCGAGATTCACTCGTGGTAGTCGATTTCAGCGTTGAAATCAACTCCGAGCAGAACCGCTTGAGCCCGCCGCCCCTCACTGTCAATGACGCCAGTGAGGGGTTTTCCTTTTTGTGATAAAATAACAGAGATGACATCATTTTGGGACAACCTACCGCAGCCATTCTTTATCTTGGCGCCCATGGAAGCCGTCACTGACGTGGTGTTTCGCCATGTCGTGAAAAAGGCTGCCGCGCCCGATGTCTTTTTCACAGAGTTTGCCAACGCCACTGGCTGGGTGCATGCTGGCGACAAAGCCATCGCTGGGCGACTCATCAAAACCGACGACGAACATCCATTGGTCGCCCAAATCTGGGGCGGCGAGCCAGGCGATATGGAGCAATTTGCCGCTCACTGTGCCAAGCTCGGCTTTGACGGCATCGACATTAACATGGGTTGTCCCGCCAAATCTGCCATCAAAAGCGGGGGAGCGGCACTGATCCGCCAGCCCGACGTAGCGGTCGCTGCCATCACCGCCGCTAAAACCGCCGGGCTACCGGTCAGTGTGAAAACACGGCTGGGCTATACTTATATCGATGAGTGGCACGAATGGCTTAGTATCTTACTCGCGCAAAACCTCGCCAACTTGACTATCCACCTCCGTACCAAAAAAGAAATGAGCAAAGTCCCAGCGCACTACGAGCTCATCGACGACATCGTCAAACTGCGCGATGAAATCGCTCCGCAAACTCTCTTGACCATCAACGGCGACATCCGCAACCGCGCCCACGGCGAGGAGCTCGCCCGCCAGCACCCCGGCGTCAACGGCCTGATGATCGGACGGGGTGTGTTTCAAGACCCGTTTTGTTTCAAAGAAAGGGAGTTATCGTCGGGCATTGAAGATAAGCGGGTGGCAGTCGGCGGGGCGGCACCCGCTTCTGAACAAATCTCTGATTTTTCAGAAGAAGGGGCGGACCGACTGACAGGACCCGCGTCTAGCGACCTACGTGCCGTCGCAGACGGCGACGACGGGAGCGATAATAACAAAAAGGATCTTATCAACTTACTCCATTACCACCTCGACCTCTTTGACCACTACCAGCCAACCCTCGGCCGCCCCTTCGAAACCCTCAAACGCTTCTTCAAAATCTACATTCGCGACTTCGACGGCGCCAAGGAACTGCGCGAGAAACTAATGTACACCAAAAACACCAGCGAAGTCCGCCAGCTACTTGAAAATTTATAATATTTATGTTATAATAAAAAGATGGAAGAGCGTCTAAACCTTAGTACGAATTTTATAACACCAGAACAGACCCAAAAAGGTAGAGGCTTAACTCGGAAACTAGGCGAGCTAAGCACCAACCAACTATTGCTCATTACCGAAACCGAAACGCCCGAGCAACTATCGAATACTGCGCATCTAACTGTGCGTCCTGACTATAGGGAAGGTCGCCGCGAAAGTTTCTTTGGGGTTTGGTTTGCGGACATGACGATACACGGCAAAGGCGGAAGTGAAGACGACACCTTAGCAAGACAACCCGTGGCTATCAAGCCGCTAGATATACCTAGTCTCGCAGCTCAGGAGCTCCGTACTGCCACCGACATCAACAGTCACGATCAACGACGACTAACATTCCAACCAATAGGTTTTGCAAACATAGGTAGGAGTGATGGCAGTAGCAATCTATCTATCATCACTGAATTTGAAGAAGGCGTGACAAGCTTTGATAATGTTTTGTATAAAAGTGAAAAACTAGACGATGGTACTGTAGCTTGGGCGCTAGAGGCTTAATAATTTTGCACGGCTTAGGCTATGAGCATGGTGATTACCAAGTCCAGAACACGGCCTATGACACCGGACTTCAACCGCGAATTATTGATATAACTGGCACTAAGAAACGAAACAACCCGCGAGACTTTACCGGAGACCTTAAAACATATATAGGCTCGCTATCAGATTTCGATACGCGCAAACCAGTAGCATCCAGAGAACAAATACTAGATTGTTTTCTAGCACCATATCGCGAAGAAATTCCTAATATGTTCCCGCGCGACCACCTACAGCGCGAGATGTATGGCATCATAGACTGCATGGCAGCAACAACCGACGACATATTATCGCCATCTGGCAACAATAGATCATAAGTAGCTATAATTATCGCCGGCGATGGCGGCGGCGCAAGCCAGCCACGTGCAAACGTACGCGGTGGCGATCGACCAGCTGGTGAGCCTTTTCGAGCTCAACCTGATCCTGAGCCTCATCGCGCATTTTGAGAGCGCGCTCGAGAGCGGCCTGAGTCTCGGCTTCAACAATATCGTCGCCGTGTTCGGCTTCGTCGACTAAAATCCGCACGCGCTGCTGGTTGATTTCAACCACGCCGCCGCTAATCGCGAAATATTCCAGTTGGTCATCGCTATCGGTTTTCTGGCGGCGGACCGCTACCGCGCCAGGCTGCGCCACTGCTACTAGCGGTTCGTGACTCGGGAAGACTGCGATTTGCCCTTCGGTAGTTGGTATCATTACCTCGTAGACTGGCTCGTCGAGCTTAACGCCAGCTAGCGTGATTAGCTGAAACTGCATCATCTCGAGCTTAGTCCTTCTTCTCGCTGAGCGGCACTGGCGACATATAGAACCAGCTTTCTGGCTTGTCATCGTATTTGCCGTCGAGAATGTCTTTAGCGTCCTTGATGGTATCTTCTAACTTGAAGTAGCTACCCGGATTGCCAGTGAATTGTTCGGCAACATGGAACGGCTGCGCCAAGAAGCGCTGCAAGCGGCGAGCCCGCGCCACAGTTTGCTTTTGATCGTCTGATAACTCCTCCATACCGAGAATAGCGATGATATCCTGCAATTCTTTGTATTGCTGTAATACTCGCTGGACTTCACGAGCCACCGCATAGTGCTCCTCGCCGACGATCTCTGGATCAAGCGAGTTAGAACTGGAATCCAACACGTCCACGGCAGGATAGATGCCAATTTCTGTCAAGGCACGGTTCATCACGATAGTGGCATCCAGGTGAGCAAAAGTGGTCGCTGGTGCTGGGTCGGTCAAGTCGTCAGCCGGTACGTAGACGGCCTGGACAGAGGTGATTGAGCCCTTTTTGGTGCTAGTGATACGCTCCTGCAGGGCGCCCATTTCTTGCTGCAAGTTCGGTTGGTAGCCGACCGCACTTGGCAAGCGGCCTAATAGCGCTGAGACTTCGGCGCCCGCTTGGGTAAAGCGAAAGATATTGTCGATGAATAGCAGCACGTCTTTACCTTCATCACGGAAGGACTCGGCAATCGCTAAGCCCGATAACGCCACACGCAAACGAGCTCCAGGCGGTTCGTTCATCTGGCCAAACACTAGCGATGTTTTATCTAGCACACCAGCGTCTTTCATCTCGTAATAGAGGTCGTTGCCTTCGCGGGTTCGCTCGCCGACACCAGCAAAAACCGAGTTGCCCGAGTGAAACTTAGCAATATTGTTGATCAGCTCTTGGATAAGGACTGTCTTGCCGACGCCAGCGCCAGCGAACAAGCCAGCTTTACCGCCCTTGGCTAGCGGTGCAATCAAGTCGATAACCTTGATACCGGTTTCGAGGATCTCAGTTTTGTTGGACTGTTCGGTCAACGTCGGCGGTTGGCGGTGAATCGGCGCCCGCTTGGCGCTTTTGGCAATCTCGCGGCCGTCGATTGGTTCGCCAACTACGTTGAACATGCGGCCTTGCGTGTCCTCGCCAACAGGTACGCTGATCGGCGCGCCAGTCGCTGTAACAACTTGGCCGCGGTGCAATCCGTCGGTGTTTTGCAGACTAATCGTTCGTACTGTCTGTTGGTCGAGATGCTGCGCTACCTCGAGCGTAATCGTCTGCTGGCCGCGTTTGACCGTCAACGCTTCGTATATTTCTGGCAACGAATCATCATCAAACTCAACATCGACCACCACGCCCATGATTTGGATGATTTTTCCTTGGTTTTTACTCATAGTAACTCCTTTTTTTATCATTGCATCGCCTCCACGCCAGCGCTAATCTCGGTCAGTTCTTGAGTGATTGCACTCTGGCGTTCCTTATTCATTTCTAGCGTCAAGTCGGCTACTAAGTCGCTAGCGTTATCAGTGGCGTTCTTCATCGCCAGCATCCGCATGCTATGTTCGCTAGCACGCGAGTCAAGCAGTGCTTGATACAAACGAGCGCTAATCAGCCGGTAAGCTATATCATCTATGATATATTTAGGACTTGGCTCAAACTTAGCTTCGCGGATGTCATCGCTAATTTCATCGTTGGGCACAAAACCGGCAGGGAACAAGCGGACGATATCAGCTTTCTGCGTCATACTACTAACAAAGCGCGTGAAAATCACGTCGACAGCATCGACAGTGCCAGCCTCGAACATGTCTTTGGCAGTGTTGAGAATAGCATGAAACTGCGCGCCTGGCACGCGATCAGGCAAATCTTCGTAGGTACCGACGATTTCAGTATCTTTGATGCGCGTTGCTGCTTGAGCGATTTTGCGGCCGATAGCGATAGTTTTGTTAGCGATACCCGATTGGTCATCTTGATGCAGCTCGTGCAGATAAGTCTTGATGATATTAGCGTTATAAGCACCAGCCAACCCCTTGTCGCTTGCTGCCACAATCAGCAGGCGCGCTTTGACCGGCCGCTGCACGAACCAACGGTGATTATCGGTCGCACCTTGCTGCGCCAAGTACGCCAGCAGTTCGCGTGCTGCCGCTGTATAGGCTTGAGAGCTTTTGGTCGCCTCTTGAGCGCGGCGCATTTTGCTAGCTGCCACCATCTGCATAGCTTTGGTGATTTGCCGAGTGTTCTTGACCGAACGAATACGCGATTTAAGCTGCTGAGTCGACGGCATCTAGTTAGTCCTCGAATCCTTTAGCAACTGCTAACGCCGCGTCCTTGACTAGTTTAACGAGCGTTTTGTCTTCGCTAAATTTCTTGTCACCTTTATTTAGTGCTTTCATTTCAGCTTTGTGGCTCGCCCACAAGCGAGCCAGCAAGTCGGCCTGCGCGTCTTTAATCTTGGCGGCTGGAACTTCATCAAAATAGCCCTCGCTAACCGCAACAATGCTAACAACTTGCTCCCAGACGCTCATCGGCTGATACTGCGGCTGTTTAAGCAATTCAGTTAGGCGCTGGCCGCGTTCAATTTGCGCCTTGGTCTCGGCGTCGAGATCGCTGCCAAACTGTGCGAAACTAGCTAATTCGCGGAACTGGCTGAGGCCAAGTTTAAGGTTGCCGCTGACACTCTTCAGCGCTTTAGTCTGAGCTGCACCGCCAACGCGCGACACCGACAAGCCTGCGCTAATCGCCGGGCGAATACCTTGGTAGAACAGGTCAGTCTCCATAAATATCTGGCCGTCGGTGATGGAAATAACATTAGTCGGAATATAAGCAGAAATATCACCAGCTTGCGTCTCGATAATCGGCAGGGCAGTCAAGCTGCCAGCGCCCAGTTCATCTGACAACTTAGCCGATCGCTCCAACAGGCGAGAATGTAGATAAAACACGTCGCCCGGAAACGCCTCGCGGCCTGGCGGACGGCGCAACAGCAGCGACATCTGGCGGTAGGCGACTGCGTGCTTAGTTAAATCATCATAAATCATCAAGGCGTGCTTGCTATTATCTCGGAAATATTCACCCATGGCGGTACCGGCATATGGCGCCAGATAGAGCAGAGAAGCCGGGTCGCTCGGACTAGTCGCCACCACGATAGTCTGGTCCATCACGCCTTCGGATTTCAGGCGTTCAACTAGGCGAGCAATCTTGCTGAGCTTCTGACCAACCGCCACATAGATATTGACTACGCCGGTTTTCTGGCGGGCTTGGTTGATCATCGTGTCAAGCGCAATGGCGGTTTTTCCAGTTTGGCGATCGCCAATAATCAGCTCGCGCTGGCCGCGGCCGATCGGGAACATCGCATCGACACTCATAATGCCCGTCATCAGCGGCTCATGAACTGACTTGCGGCCCATTACGCCGATAGCTTCGCGCTCGACCAGACCGCGCTGCTTTGATTTGATTGCCGGACCGCCGTCAAGCGGTTCGCCCAGCGGATTAACTACGCGCCCCAGCAGCTCTTCGCCGACTGGTACGCTCAGTACTTCACCTTTTAGTTTGACTTTATCACCAGCGGAAACACCTTGGTCGCTACCTAACAGCACCGCGCCGATTTCGTCTTCCATCAAGTTCAAAGCAAAGGCTTCAACCACGCCCTCGGCTGTTTGGATCTCCAAAACTTCGCTATAACCAGCCTCGCGCAATCCATGCACCCACGCCACGCCGTCACCCACGCGAGTCACAATACCAACTTTTTCTAAACCTTCAGACACCTCGAGCTGGGCAATCGCCTGGCGCAGTTCGTCCGACAACTCTGTCACTGTAATATCAGCCATTCTTTTCCTTTACTTTATACCCTTGAGGGTTGTTAGTTTATGTATCACTGTGCCGTCAAACTGGCCGCCAGGCAGTTCAATCTTGAAGCCGCCGATAACGCTTGGGTCAATCTGTTCGCGAATATATAGTTTGGCGCCAGTCGGCGTAAATTGCTTAACAATTGCTTGCTTATTTTCTGGCGAGAGCGGGCGAGCAGTCGTAACCGTCGCTACAACAGCGCCGCGCGACGCTAGCGCCTCTTCAATAGCCGCCACCACTTGATTGAGATCGCGCACACGGCCAGTTTCGATCAAATAGGCTGCTAACTCTTTGATAAGACGCTTCTTATCGCCGCTTGCAAGCAATTGGCCAGCCACATACGCTGCTAATCTTCGCTGCGATATAGTACTGGCCGCCACGCTATTTGATCTCCTCTAGCTGTTTTTTGATCAAGCTAGTGTCTTTGCTTGGATCGACCGTATCCAGCGTAACTTTCCTGGTTGTATCGACCACTAGGTCTACCATCTGGTCGCGCAAATCTTTCTTGGCCTGGGCAACTTCTGCCCTGACGTCGTTGCGAGCCGATTCGAGAATGGAATCGGCTTGGTTCTTGGCCTTTTGTTCGGCTTCAGCAACCATTTCAGCCGCTTCATTCTTGGCAGTAGCAACAATAGTTCGCGACTCTTGCTGGGCCTTTTTCAGCATAGCGGCCGTGCGCTTTTCGCTTTCGCTTGCCGCTTTTTTAGCTTGCTCGGCAGCCTCTAAACCTTCTTTGATAGACTCGTCGCGCTTATCAAGCATGGCTAGAATAGGCGGATAAACCCATTTTTTCAGCACTAGCAGCAAGACCGCAAAAGCAACCGTTTGCAGCACGAACAACCGCCAATCAATTCCTAGTGGCCCCAATAGGCTATCGCTTCCAGCTCCAGCCGATGCAAAGTAGTGCAAGTTATTCACGCGCGCGAATCCTTACATCACTTTGCCGACAATAGCTGCCACGAAACCGATAATCGCCAGAGCGTCGATAAACGAGATACCGAGAATCATCATCGTGCGCAAATCGTTGATTTTTTCTGGGTTGCGGCCAGCAGCTTTCATCGCCGAAGCGCCAATCCAGCTACAGCCGATAGCTGCAAACGATGCAGGGACGATATAAGCTAGCGTAAATGCTATAGTTTCCATAATATTTTTTCTCCTTATGGTTTAGTTATTACCTAAATTTATTTTACTCCCTCGGCCGTTAATTTCATGCCGGAAGAAGTCGAAGAATCATCATGCGTTTGTTTTTCCTCATCACCGCCGTGATGCGCCAAACCGAGCGATATAAACACTGTCGAAAGCATAAAGAAAATATAAGCCTGAATACCGCCGATAAACAGCTCAAAAATATAAAATGGCTGCAGAACCGCAGGCATCGCAACTTGTGCTAGATAAGCAATCATAGCAATCAATATTTCGCCCGCCAGCACGTTGCCAAACAAGCGGAACGACAAACTAAGCAAGCGCGAAAACTCCGCCACAAGCTCCAGAATACCAACAAACGACATAATCGGATCGCGCAACGGATTAACGAAGTAACGCTTCAGATTACCAACAAAACCCAGCTCGCGCGCAGCATACACCTGCGCCATCACGATAGTCACCGTCGCCAGCGCAAACGTCATATTCAAATCGGCATCCTGACCGCGGAACAGCGGCGTATGGCCGACAGTTATCGGCCCGACAATCGGCAGCAAACCGAGCCAATATTGTCCGGCTATGAAGAAAAACATCGTCATTACCAGTGGCGCCACTCGGCGAGCCCACTTTTGGTTAGGAATCACTTGCCCAACCGTCTTATACAATCCTTCTATACACCAAAGAGTTAAGCGCGTTGCGAAGTTCGATTTTTTGCGGCCAAGCACCGCTGCTCGCGTACGAAACATTAGCCACACCAGAAGCACTAACCCTAGAATGCCAACCAGATTGGCATTAGTTATTGGCAAACCGGCGATTGAAAACACTTCGTCGGCCTTAACCGATATATGAGGTAGCGCCGCGAACATCATTTCTTATTAACCTTTTTTATCTGTTGCCGCACCAAAATCACTGCGGCGGCCGCGCCTACCGCAAACCCGCTGAACATCAACCACGGCTTACTATTAAATAAACTATCCAACCACAAGCCAGCAAAAAACAAGCCAAGCATTGGTACATACATCCTCCACGTCACGCCGACCATAGCCAGCCCTAACGATGTAAAAGTTTCTCGAGATACAGTATTATCAGAAGTCCGCGTCTCGGCGGTATTGTCAGCCCCACTGGTCATAGCGCTATTGTAGCAGTATGAGCCGCTATATGTAAAGTGTATAATTTAAGACATTATGCCTAGACGAAACCGCACTCCAAAACATACACCGTACCAAAACAAAAGCGCTCGCGCGCCGCAAAAGAAACGTTTCGCTAGCCGGCAAGCCGCCCTAAACGCCATCAAAGAACTGCAAAAATACCACCTTGACCTCGAGCTTGACATTTATCAATCGCCAGCTGACGGTGGGTGGTATTTGACTAGCCGTACATCTAGCGCCGATAAATAGCTTGCATACGCTAGATGTTGTGTATATAATGATTGTAATTAATGAAGGGGGATAATCATGGCCGATCAGGCAAGTCATCGAGACGACCAAAACGATCAAGACAACCAAGACAATCAAGTAATCATTTACAGCGCCACGTGGTGCGCGTACTGTAAAACCGAAAAGGAATACTTAGACAAATTGGGCGTCAAGTACACCGTTCGCGACATCGACGAAGATGAGGGTGCAATGGATGAACTTCTCGCTAAAGTTGGCGACAAATCTAGCAGCATACCTGTCACCGACATCGATGGCGTAATCATTCGCGGCTTCAACCGAACCAAAATTGACGCTGCACTCAAGGAGAAAGGACTTGTCAGTTAGCTAGATAATCTACTACGTCTGTATAGTACGGGTCGGCGTCTGAGAATTTAGGCAGGGACTTCAACTCCTCCGGTGTTATCCATCGGTAGCTTTTATGTTCCCAACTTAAAGCGACTTTCGCGTCCGGTTCGGCGAGCTTTGCCTCAAACAACATATGCGTCGTTTGTCGGTATTGTTTGGCAAATAGCTTCTTCAATTTATTTGGATTAACGGATAGTCCTGTCTCTTCCTGTATTTCACGCGCTACTGCTGCTTCCGGTGTTTCTTCTGATTCAACCTCTCCGCCGGGAAAATCAATATGCCCGGGAAACAGCGGATGCGTATTGCTTCTATGCAGTACCAAATATAATCCTTTAGAATTCCGCACCAGCGCCTTTGCGACTACTTTAACCATATTATTACTATACTTTAGTGCACATAAATCTCACAACCTTTACTTAGCATCTGCATATCTAAACACTTCTACCATAGCTGTAGTAATCGTGTTACGTAAACCTTGCATTTCACCCCTAATCTATGCTAAAATACCAAGGTTAATATCAAATCACACGAAAGGTGAGTAATGAGTCTGAGTCGAATCGGAAAACTGCCGGTGGTTATTCCGGCCGGTGTGACAATCACGGTTGACTCTGGTGACGTGGTCGTAAAGGGCCCGAAAGGTGAATTGACGCAATTCATCACGCCAGCGGTTGAGGTGAAAGTCGAAGACGGACAAGTCACGGTTCATCCGAAGGATGAGTCCAAAGCTGCTCGCGCCCAGCACGGTCTGATGCGCGCGCTGATCAACAACATGGTAATCGGAGTTACCAAGGGCTACGAGAAGCGTCTCGAGGTTAAAGGCGTCGGCTTTCGCGTGTCGTCAAGCAACAACGAGCTGACGATGAGCTTAGGTTTCAGCCATGAAGTCAAGTACAAAGCGCCCGAAGGCGTCAATGTGAGCAACGAGAAGATGATCATCGTCGTCTCTGGCATAGACAAGCAAAAAGTCGGCCAAGCAGCCGCCGAAATCCGCGCCCTCAAGAAGCCGGAGCCATACAAGGGCAAGGGTATCGCTTACGTCGATGAACAAATTTTGCGTAAAGCAGGAAAGGCAGGTAAGAAATAATGTCTAATTCACTTTCGCACAAGCTATTGAACCGCAACTTGCGCAAGAACCGCGTTCGCGCCAAAGTTAACGGTACGCCAGAGCGCCCGCGCCTCAGCGTCGTTATCAGCAATATGCACGTTAGCGCTCAGCTAATCGATGATACCGCTGGTAACACCCTAGCAGCAGCCACCACTGTCGGCAGCAAAGCTAAGGGCACGATGACCGAAAAGTGCGCCTTAATCGGTACTGAAATCGCCAAAAAAGCCAAGAAAGCAAAGATTAACGCAGTTGTATTCGACCGCAACGGCCGCCAGTATGCTGGCCGCCTAAAGGCTCTGGCCGACGCAGCTCGCAAGGAAGGATTGGAGTTCTAAAATGGCCGAAGCCAAAGAACAAACCACGCCCCGAGACGACAAACGCGCCCCGCGCAGCCGCCGTCAAGGTCGAGGCGGTCGCCGCGATGACCGGCGCAACCAGCGCGATGACGCGCCTAAAGAATTCGAAGAAGTAGTAATCAATATCGACCGCGTGGCGCGTGTCGTCAAGGGCGGCCGCCGCTTCCGTTTCAAAGCACTAGTCGTCGTCGGTAATCGCAAGAACAAGGTCGGCGTCGGCGTAGCCAAAGGCGCTGATGTCCAAGCAGCCATTGCCAAGGCTACGGCCATCGCCAAGAAACACCTGGTTACTATCCCGGTAGTCAACGAAACCATTCCGCACGATATGGAGGTCAAGCTTAGCGGCGCTCGCGTCCTCATCAAGCCAGCAGCGCCAGGTACCGGTATTATTGCTGGCGGCGTGGTGCGCGCAGTTATAGGCGTGACTGGCATCCGCAACCTGCTCTCCAAGAGTCTAGGCAGTACCAACAAAGTCAATATTGCTTACGCAACTGTCGAAGCGCTGGCTGGCTTAGTTCCACGCGAACAGTGGGTTGGCGCTGAGAAAAAAGTCGAAAAAGCAAAGGTAGCCGCCAAGGAGGAGAATTAATATGAAGTACAATCAACTCCAAGTTTCGGCTAACAAAGACCGCAAGCGTGTTGGTCGCGGTATCGCCGCTGGCGGCGGCAAGACCGCTGGCCGCGGCACCAAAGGTCAAAATGCTCGCACTGGCAAAAAGCTTCGCAGCACATTCCAGGGCGGACAGAACGGCATTGTTACCGCTATTCCAAAGGCGCGCGGCTTCAAAAGCTTGCGCATACCAGCTCAGGTGGTGTATAGCGACCGCTTAAATGATTTGAAAGGCAACGTCGACAACTTTACGCTATACGAAGCCGGCCTAATAACTACGCCGTTTCACAACGTCAAGGTGATTGCCCGCGGCGACTTGACCGCTAAGATTACCCTGCAAACGCAGGGCGCATCGCAAAGCGTGGTCGCTATGCTAGAAAAATCAGGCGGCAAGTTCGAGAAAACCGCTACGCCATGGCCAAAATCTGCCAAGCAAGCCGAAGCAGACGACAAAGCTGCCTAGCCCAGCCGAATAAGATAGCTCGCAGCAGCTCGCAATCTCACAACGAAACGCTCTCTCTAGAGGGCGTTTTGCTATTATTAGCTCAATACTGTATACTGTGATAAGTTAATGAATTGTTAGTAGCTAGAGGGGCTAGATAATGAATTGGAGAATAATTTTCCGCTCACTGAAAAATAAAGATATGCAAAAGCGCTTGCTAATCGTCTTCGGGCTAATTGTAGCGTTTCGCTTCATGGCGCACGTACCGGTGCCGTTGGCTAATCCAACCGAGCTGCGCACCGTCATCCAAAGCGTTATTGGCAGCAGCGACTTTGGCGGATTTCTTAATCTCATGAGCGGCGGCGCGCTCAGCCAGATTAGTATTGTTCTGGTCGGCATGAGTCCATTTATCACTGCCAGCATCATCACGCAGCTACTCACCAAAGCAATCCCAAAGCTAGAAGAGCTGCACAATGACGGCGAATCAGGCCGCCGCAAAATCAACCAGTGGACACGCGTCGTTACCGTGCCGCTAGCTATCGTTCAATCTATCGCTTTTGTTTACATTCTGCAGCAATCCGTCTTGGCGAATTCGTCAACCGGCACCACTGGCACCTCGATTTGGCAGTGGGCAATTTCGGTAACCGCCATGACTGCCGGCTCAATCTTGCTGATGTGGATCGGCGAGCTAATCACCGAACAGGGAATCGGCAATGGTATTTCGCTTATCATCTTCGCTGGTATTGTTAGCCAGCTGCCAAATACTTTTGGTACGCTAATTAACTCGCTATTAAGCACCACCAAGGGCAAACTCAGCATCTTTGGCTGGTTTGATGTACCAGTCGATCCAACAACGTTCTGGCTACTGCTAATTCTCGGTACGGTCGGTTTGGTATTGCTATACTTCTTGGTCAAGATCAACGAAGCGCAGCGAGTCATTACCATCAATTACGCTAAGCGCGTCGCTGGCAACACTAGCTATGGCGGCGTCAAAAGCATTTTGCCAATTAAGCTGATCGCTGCTGGTGTTATTCCAGTGATTTTCGCGGTGGCTTTCCTCAGCCTGCCAGCATTTGTCGGCCAAGTTATGCGCGCTATGCCTGGCGCCAACCACACTATCGACAACAACCTAATCAAGTGGTTCCAAACGCCAACGGCGGCTAGCTTCAGCAACGGCGACTGGACGGTAGCGATTTATCCAATTTTGTACTTTGTGCTGGTTATCGCCTTCACTTATTTCTACACAGGTATCGTCTTTAACGCTAACGAAATTTCCGAAAATCTGCAAAAGCAAGGCGGCTTCATCGCCGGCATTCGGCCAGGCGCTCAAACCGAAGAATATTTAACGCGCACCGTTAACCGCTTGATTTTGTTTGGCTCAATCGCTCTTGGCATTATTGCTATCATGCCGTTCGCCATTGACTATATCTTTGCGCAACTCGGGCTCAACGTTTCGAACTTGTCGATTGGCGGTACCGGACTACTGATTGTAGTGACTGTCGGCCTCGAGACGCTGCGGCAAATCAATTCGCGCGCTCTGATGGTAACCTACGACGACTTCAGTATTGACGACCTCGACGACGGCCAAACAAAGAAAAATAGGCGCAAACTACTGCGCCTGCGCCGAGCAGCATAATCTGCAATTTGCATTTTGAAGACACCTGCATCATAATATATCCGTATAATCCTCTCTTTCCTGAAAATAGAGAGGATTTAAAGCCCCGGTCCCGATCGGTTGAACTATAGTTCCCGATCGGTTGAACTATAGTTCCCGGTCGGGACTGGGCTATCACCTCTTAATTATATTTAACAAATTTGCCAAAATGCATTTACAAATGATGTAAAATCCGCTATAATGGTTAGCTGTATATCTATGGCGAGTCAAAAGGAAGTCATCAAATTGCGCGGCAAGGTAGTGGAAGCACTGCCTAATACTCAATTTGTTGTCGAACTAGAGAACAGCCTAACAATTATCGCTTATATCAGCGGCAAGATGCGCAAGCACTACATCCGCTTGGTCCCAGGCGATAACGTAGAAGTCGAGTTGAGCCCTTACGATCTCACGAAGGGCAGAATCGTCTTCCGCGCACGCGATTAATAACGCAGAGTTGCTCCTGATATCAAGCATCTCTCATTAAAAACAGGTTTTTCCTGTAGAAAGTTGTACGCTCATGAAAGTTAAACCGAGTGTCAAGAAGATAGGTCCGGGTGATCAGTTTGTTCGCCGCAAAGGCCGTATCTACGTTATCAACAAGAAAAACCCTAAGCACAAGCAAAGGCAGGGTTAAGCATGGCTCGAATTGCTGGGGTAGTCATCCCAAGTGACAAGCAGGTACAAATCGCCCTTACCTATATCTATGGTATTGGGCCGAAGTACTCTCGAGACATCCTTGCGGCGGCTAAAATCAAGCCGACCACTCGGGTGAAAGATCTCACCGAGGCTGAAGAGCAGAAGCTTCGCGACATTATCGACAAGGATTATGTCACCGAAGGCGATCTGCAGCGCCTGGTGACCAACAATATCAAACGCTTAAAGGACATCGGTTCTTACCGCGGCCTAAGGCACAAAAACGGTTTGCCGACACGCGGCCAGCGGACTCGCACCAATGCGCGAACCCGCAAAGGCAAAGCAATCGCCGTCGGCGGCACGCAGCCAAAAGCAGCAAGCAAGACTTGATAAGGAAGGACTTAAATAATGGCAGAAGCTAAATCAAAAAAGAAGCAGCGCCGATCAGTCCCGACCGGTCAGCTGCATGTCCAAGCGACATTTAATAACACGATTATCACCTTTGCCGACAGCAAAGGCAATGCGTTGACCGCCGCCAGTGCTGGCGCTTGCGGTTTCCGCGGCAGCAAAAAAGGCACCGCCTATGCAGCGCAAATTGCTGCTGAAAAGGCCGCCGAAGCTGCTAAATCGACCTACGGTTTGCGCACAGTTGACGTCTTTGTCAAAGGCGTCGGCCTAGGCCGCGACGCGGCAATCCGCGCCATAGGCAGCTTTGACATTTCGATTAACAGTATTAAGGACGTAACGGGCGTACCGCACGGCGGTGTTCGTCCGCGAAAGGCAAGGAGAGCGTAATGGCACGAGACACTAGCCCAATCGTCAAACAGAGCCGCCGCGAAGGAGTTGCGCTGCATCCTAAAGCGCACAAAATACTCGCGCGCAAAAGCGGCATCCCGGGCGAGCACGCTCATGGCCGCCAGGGCAAGCAGAGCATGTACTCTCAGCAGCTGCGCGAAAAACAGAAAGTTCGCCGTATGTACGGCCTGCTGGAAAAGCAATTTGCTAAGCTGATGAACGAAGCGACTCGCAAACCAGGTCTTAGCGGCGAAAATTTGCTGCGCTTCCTAGAGTTGCGTCTCGACAACGTCGTTTACCGCGCTGGTTTTGCTACTAGCCGCCGCCAGGCTCGCCAGCTGGTTAGCCACGGACATTTCGAACTCAATGGCCGCCGCGTCGATATTCCGTCGATTCGCGTCAAGGCCGGCGACGTAATCACAGTTCGCCCAAAGAGCACCAAATCTGGCTACTTTACAGCGATCAACGATATCTTTGGCAATACCACTCAGGCGCCGCTTAGCTGGCTAAAGGGAGATATCAAAAAGCTAAAAATCGAAATTACTAGTGAACCAAAGCGCGAAGAGGCCGAAGCGGGCATCAACGAGCAGCTAATTGTTGAGTACTACTCACGTTAAAAAGGGAGGAAAGATTAAAATGTCTAAAGTTATTCACAACCCAGCGCTCGCCAAGATTATCGATAACAGCGAGAACTCAAGTACGTTTGTTATTGAGCCGCTGCACTTTAATTACGGCAACACGCTCGGCAACAGCCTGCGCCGCGTATTGCTTTCCAGCATCCGCGGCGGCGCAATTGTCGCTTTTCGAATCGAGGGTGCCACACACGAATTCACAACTGTTCCTGGTATTCAAGAGGATGTCGTCGATATCACTTTGAATCTCAAAGGCGTCAACTTCCGTATTGCCACCGATGAGCCAGTCGAGCTGCGCCTCGAGAAAGCTGGCGCCGACGTCATTACTGCTGGCGATATCGCAACCAATGCTGATGTCGAGGTGATGAATCCTGACCACGTGATTTGCCACGTTGACGACCCAAACAAGACAGTTGTCATCGATCTAGTAGTTGAATCAGGCCGCGGTTACCAGCCTATCGAAGAATCTAGCGAAAAACGCCTGCATAGCGACATGATTGCAATTGATGCTATGTTTAGCCCGGTTACTCGTGTTCGCTTCAAGGTCGACCCGACTCGTATCGGTCAAGAGACTAACCTCGATAAGCTCGAGATGACCATCGAAACCGACGGCAGTCTGACGCCGCGCGAAGCTTTCGAAGAAGCTGCCGCTATTCTCGTCAATCAGTACACAGCTCTGGCTGGCAGCACTACTGTCGAATCTGCACCAGCACTTGGTACAGAGGTCGAGGACGATAATGACGGCTTGAACGCCTCAATCGAAGACTTAGGTCTGAGTGCTCGCACCGCCAATGCCTTAGTCAATAACGAAATTCGCACCGTTCACGATTTAGTCACGCTCAACGAGCAAGACTTGCGCGAGCTTAAAGGTTTCGGTAGCAAGGCGCTTGACGAAGTAAAAGATAAACTAGCAGAATTGGAGCTCTAAATGCATCGACATGGATACAGAGGACGCAAGCTCGGCCGCCAACGCGACCAACGGCGAGCGCTCCTGAAAGGTCTAGCGACGAGCTTGGTTATGGAAGAAAGCATTGAGACGACTTTTCCCAAAGCCAAAGAGCTCGTACGTTATATCGAAAAACTAATCACCAAAGCCAAAAAAGGCAACCTAGCCAACCGCCGGGCGGTCATCGCTGGACTCAGTACGCAAGTTGCCGCCGTCAAGCTCGTCGACCAAATCGCGCCGCAGCTAACTGGCCGCACTAGCGGGCACGTTCGCGTCGAGCGCACTCGACTGCGCGTTGGCGATGGCGCTCAAATGGCAATCGTTGAATTCGTCGACGAACTCAAACCAATACCAAAAGCAGCAAAGGAGGCTAAGTAATGGCTGAAAAAACCTTTTCACAGAAGCCTGCCGACATTGCTCGTCGCTGGATACTGATTGACGCCCGCGACGCTACGCTTGGCCGCTTATCGACTGAAATCGCCAAATATCTCACTGGCAAATACAAGCCGACTTACACGCCGCACGTTGACAACGGCGATTACGTTGTCGTCGTTAACGCTGGCGAACTTGTCGTGACTGGCGCTAAAGAAACTGACAAAATATACTACAGCTACAGCGGTTTCCCAGGCGGTTTGAAAGAAGCTCAGCTCAAAGATCTCCGCGCCAAAAGCCCGGCAAGTATCATTGAGCACGCCGTCAAAGGTATGCTGCCAAAGAACAAACTCGCAGCCGGCCGTATGGCTCGCCTGCGCGTCTTCCCGGGCGCCGAGCACGACCACGCAGCCCAGAAACCAGAGAAAGTAGAGGTTAAGTAAATGGCTACCGACAAATACGATTACGGCTTGGGCCGGCGCAAAAGCGCTACTGCCCGCGCTCGCCTGACCGCCGGTAAAGGCGCGATCACCATCAACGGCAAGACTGCCGATGAATACCTATCAGGCAACAAGACCTTGCTAGCCGAGATTACTGATCCGCTAGCAACCGTCAACAAGCAAAAAGAGTTTGACGTCAGCGTACTAGTGCGCGGCGGCGGGCTTAGCGGACAAGTTGACGCTATCAAGCAAGCGATTGCCAAAGCGATTACTGCTGGTGCCGCCGACTTGCGTGCTCCACTCAAGAAGGCCGGCTTCATGAAGCGCGACCCGCGCGAGAAAGAGCGCAAGAAATACGGTCTGCGCAGCGCCCGCAAACGCGAGCAATACTCAAAGCGCTAACTCTTCGTAGTTTAGAGCAGGCTCAAATACTCCGCTTGTTAGGGCGGGGTATTTGTTTTTTTGCTTGAGCACCATTTGATTATTTTGCGATAAAAGTATATAGTAATACCTATTATAAATGCTAGGTGGGTTGCATATAGGCTACAAGCCGCTAATCCCGGAGGAGGGGATTGAAATCATGGCAACAGGTTCAAAAGGCCCAGAAGGTCTAACAGGAACAAGAGGAGAAGGTATTAGCCGCCACAAAGCGCTAAGAATATTAGAATTCACCGGCTTATTAGCGGTAACCGCAGCCTGCAGCACCAGCAAGCCAGAGCTACCGCGCAAACAACCAAGAGAACCGATACCGCCTGAGCATCCAAGTCATGACACGTCCCGGCTTGTCGTAGTCTGCGACCAAGATAGAGAACGTATCAGAGCAGTAGATCCTGAAGAACTACAAGAACATCCCCAGCGATATAACCTCCACACGGAGGATTGCTGGAAAAAAGGAACGCCGCCAAGCAACGTTGATCCACTGCCGCCAGCAGCGCCGGCCTCGCCTACCAACACGCCACCCGCTGGCAAATAATCATCACACTACAATCGAACACCTCGCTCTCACATGGCGGGGTGTTTTGACTTTATTACGCTAGCCTGTACGTGCTATACTTACACATAAGGATTACCAACATGGATACAAACACTGAGATCAAAAAATCAGAAAACATAATCGCGACGAGTTCTAGCCAAACAGCAATCTTCCTCAATAACGTCTCGAAAGACTACAAACTCGGCAAGCAAACCGTTAAAGCGCTTCGCGGAATAAACCTGGCAATCAAACAAGGCGAGCTTATCACCATTACTGGCGCTAGCGGTAGCGGCAAAAGTACGCTACTGCAAATTATCGGCTGCCTTGATCAGCCAACCTCAGGATCTGTTGTCATCGAGTCCAAGGAGACGACTAACTTGCGCGACAGCCAGCTCAGCCAGCTTCGTCAAAATACTATCGGCTTTGTTTTTCAATCGTTTTATCTACAGCCTTTTTTGCAGCTTAGCGACAATATTGCTGTACCAGCCATGTTTACCGCTAAAAAGAAAAATCTTATTGACGCCAAAGTAACTTGGCTACTCCAAAAAGTCGGTCTAGAAGAGTACGCAAACCGCCTACCCAAAGAGCTTTCAGGCGGGCAAATTCAACGTGCCGCAATTGCTCGAGCGCTAATAAACAATCCGCGTATCATTCTGGCCGACGAGCCAACTGGCAACTTGGATTCGACCAACAGTCAATCAATTATCGATCTGTTCCGCGAGATCCGCTCAACTCTCGGTTCGACAATTGTTATAGTTACTCACGATGCGAGCATTGCCCGCCAAGCCGACCGCGTCATAGAATTAAAAGACGGAGCTATCACATGATTCGCCCATCGTACGCTGTAAAACTAGCCCGCACCAAGCTTCATTCAAAATGCGGCATGCTTTTCGCTTCCACTATCGTGGCAAGCTTGTTATTCGCGGCGTTAATCGCCATAATTATTGTCTTTACTGGCGCCGAAAAGAGCGCAGAAATGTTTATAAAGAAAGTTGGCAACGACCGCTACCTTGTCAAAGCATCACCAAATATACCAAACAAAGCTTTAGGAATCACCAACAACCTATCCTTAGAAGAAATTAGAGAACTCAAAGCGTTCGAGAAAAAATACTATCAGAACTTGCAAGACAAATATAAATCGCTGGGATTAGCTTACGACAAGAGTACCGAAGCTCCAGCCCTGCTACCAGCTTCTTGGATGCCCGACTCACTTCCAGAAGAACAACGAGTGACTGTTAATTTTTCTTCGCCAGTCATAAGTGATTTCAATGACCAGCAATTTGAAAAATACGCTAAAACTGCCAACAACAAGCTAACCAATCTCAAAGAAATCGGCAGCAAATACGACGCCGCTGGCTATTATATCGTTGACAAAATAAGCGGTTTACCCCAAATCCCCGCGCTACGCCTAATCCAAAATGACAAAGAAGACTTCGGCAACTCTAACCCCAAAGCAGACGATATGACAACTTACGGCTATTACACTAACGCTATATATAATAGCAACTATACTTTCACCGACCAGCAGCTTCTACGCCGTTATATGCTAGCAACCGATGCGTCACACCTAAACGGCATACCAGTGGTGGTCTCCGCTCAAGAAGCCGTCTCATTATTTGGCAAGAAGCTTAATCTTGAAGCCGAGCCAGCCGACGCTAACCAAAAATCTAAATGGCTTAAAAACATCCAAGAAAAATTAAACGGCCATACTTATCAGGTTTGCTACCGTAATTCAGCCGAACAAACGCTGCTCAAGAAAATACAGCAAGACTACATCGAAGCAAAAGCCAACGAAGCCAACAAAAACTACCAAAAGCCCAACTTGATTTATGATTACCCGAAGCAAGCCTGCGGCGATATCGCAGTCAAATCCGACACTCGGACCGCCGCCGAAAAGAAGAGCGACGATTCTAACGAAGCCAATCAGAAAAAACTCGGAACATATATAGTGCCCAAGCACAAATTGCTCACTTTTCAAATTGTAGGCATTAAGTACGCGCAACCGCAAACTGATTACAAGAAAAACGCCAGCGAATATATCAAGAATCTACTAGCTTCGCAAGATTCTTCATCGGCGCTAGACATTCCTATCCAACTATACGATTCTCTGCCAGAAAAACTAAAGTTCGATGATATCCAGCAACAGGAAGCAAGCTCTACGGCTGTACGGCTAATGAGAGATGAATTCACTCCCCGCGTTTTAGAATTTTCTAGCGTTGCAAAAGCGCGAGCGTTCCTCGACAACGAGGCTTGCCTAGAGTTTAATGATAAATGCGCTAAGCAGTTTATCGCCAACCCGTACGGATCAAATTACCTGATCCTAGACGAAATAGGAAAATTATTTAATCAAATCGCTAGCATCGCGCTGCCTACAGTACTAGGACTAGCAATAATTATAATTTGGTTCACTGTTTCACGTATCATCGCAGAGAACCGCAAAGAAACCGCCATTTACCGCGCGATGGGCGCGAAACGGCGCGATATCGCTTGCATTTATATCATATATGTTGCAATCGTAGCGTTAAGAATCGCCATTGTCTCGCTAATTTTAGGAATTGCAGCCGCATTCGCCATAGCAAATACCTACGGCAAAAACCTAACTGACACTGCAGCGACAGCCTTCGGAACAGTTGGCAACGCGCCGCAATTTAGCGTTTTTAGCCTAGAATCGCCTATAATTATAGCTGTTGTTAGCTCGATATTCATAGTCAGCCTAATCTCCAGCATTCAGCCACTACTACGCAACATGCGCCGCAATCCAGTCCAAGATATACGCGACAACTAAAACAATATCCTCTGCACTGTAAAAATATAATATAATAAATTATAATTATGCCAGTGGTCGCTTATCTAATAATTACTCACAAAAGTGATTTGCCCCGATCGCACCTTTCATAAACAGAAAAGCACGAGTGGAACGATCGAGATTGGCTACCTGCAACGCCAAGAGTAGGGGTTGCTGTAGCTGAGGTAGTATGCGTGACGACGGCCGCACTGCTTAATGCACGCATTTTGCATATCAGCACTAGACAGATCGACGTCGTGGCGGAACAGTCCGTGCCAGCTGACGCTACACTTCCAGTCCATCACGGTACTACCCCTAAGCGCCACGTAAGCAAAAGTGCCGGGATACTGTGAGTCACACTACCTATTCAGGTCAATCCCCGGATCGGCGGCGCTAGCCACCGGCGTGAAAAACGCCATGCTAGCGACAAAGACAGCAAAGACCGCTGCAAGCCTGAAGACTAGCTTCATACTGGCCACTCCTTCCTCTTCTCTGTGTGCATACCTTACGCACACACCTACGCGTAATAGTCAAGAAAAGAGTCTTTGTCAAGACGTGTAAATATAATTAACTTTTAGTATCGTCATCACGATAAGCCTTATACCGGAAATACAACGCCGCGCACACCAGCGCGATAGCCAGCGCGAATTCAAATAGATGAAGCGGTATGTTTGGCGGCTGCTTAGCACTCATCGTATCCATAGATGTCTCAATTGAAATATACGAAACTAGCGCCGACGCAAACAAGAAAACGTAATATGCAATCCGACACTGAGTTTTATTCATAACGCTATTGTATATGCAGCCGCCACCAGCGTCAAACAGCAATTATCTTAATCGTCGCACTCAATATGACAGTACAAGCGTACTCTGTTATAATTATACTATGTCTAAAGAAACAATTCTCACTGGCGTGCGCGCCAACGAAGAGCCGACACTCGGCAATTATCTCGGTGCGTTCGTTCCAATGGTGCAAATGCAGAAAAAGTACGCAGGAGAGTACCAAATCAACATGTTTGTGCCAGACTTGCACAGTTTTACGACACCAATCGACCATTCTGCGTTGTACGCCAACACCCTCAAAAACCTTAAATATTTCATCGCCGCTGGGCTCGACACTAGAGACGAAAATACTTTTATTTACCGCCAGAGTTTTATCCCGGCGCACAGCGAATTAACTTGGATCTTAGACTGCTTTACTAGTTTCGGCGAGATGAGCCGCATGACGCAGTTCAAAGAAAAGTCCGCCGAACACAGCAGCAACGTCAGTGTCGGGTTGTTTAATTATCCGGTGTTGATGGCTGCCGATATCTTACTCTATAATGCCCGCTATGTGCCCGTTGGCGAGGACCAATTCCAGCATCTAGAAATCACCCGCGACATCGCCATTCGCATGAATAATAAGTTCGGCGAATTATTCACTGTGCCTGACTCTACAGCCAGGCAAACAGAGTTTATCAAGCGCGACAAAGGTTTACGTATTCGCAGCTTAACCAATCCGCACAAGAAAATGAGCAAGAGCTCGGACGATCAAAAATCAAAAATTAATTTGAACGACACGCCAGAACAAGCTCACAAGAAAATCATGTCGGCAACAACCGATTCACTTGGCGTTATCAATTTTGACTGGGAAAATCAGCCAGGTATCACCAACTTACTACAGCTTTTGGCGATTTTAACTGATCATCCGCAAGAAGAAGTCAATGCCGAGTGGATTGGCCAAACACAATACGGGCCGCTGAAAAAAGCCGTAGCCGAAGCAGTAGCCAGCTTTTTGAGCAACTTCCAAGCGCGCCTCAACGCCATCACCGACGATGATTTATTGAAAGTCCTCGAGCGGTCCGAGCACGCCATGAGTATCGTCGCCAACGAAACCTTGCTCCGCGTCCAAAAAGCCGTGGGACTCAGGAGATAGCGCCAACATGCACCAATCCAACCGTCTGAACAGGGAAGCAGCGTAATCATATGAAAATCACCGCCAATGACTTACTGGCGATTTTACGCCGCTTCAACGTAGCAAACGCAGATAACTTGCCGCGCCATATCGACCAGATCAAAAACAGCAATCCTAACCCAATCAACCAGCTGGTGCGCTTTCGCTTTAACCGACAGCATTATTTCGTGCTGATTGACGACACCGCCGAAGACCGCGAAAATTATATCATGGAGCAAATATTTACCGCCAAAAGCGACGCTCGCGGCGTGATTTTCGAAAACCCAACCAGCGAGTTAACTACCTATGGTTTACCATTCAAAGGTAAGGACATATATCTGTTTCAGCAAGTGAGCGACAGCCAGCGGCTGGATAGTTTGCTAGCCAAACGCTACCCAGAGACCAGCCGTTCAACCTGGCAAAAATATATCAAATCTGGCAATGTATCTGTCAACGGTACGCCAGCCAAAAGTACCAGCCAGCTAGTCACCGAAGCCGACGAAATCGCCGTCAATCTGCCCGAAGCTACCGATTACAGCGATGAGGAGCTACCGATACTTTATCTAGACGATAGCGTCATCGTCGTCAACAAACCAGCCGGCGTTCTAACTCATAGCAAAGGGGCGCTGAATGACGAATTTACGGTCGCCGACTTTTTCCGCCGTTATACCACCGTCGGACTGGAGACTAATCGCCCAGGCATCGTCCATCGGCTAGACCGCGACACCAGCGGCGTGATCATCGGGGCGCGTACTCCCGAAGCTTTTGAATTGCTCAAAAAACAATTCTCGCAGCATCTCGCCAAGAAAACATATCTAGCCATCGTCGACGGCACGCCGCAACCGCCAACTGCCAAAATTGATATCCCGATCGGCCGCAACCCGTCGGCGCCCAGCACCTTTCGCCCCGACCCAAATGGCAAGCCAGCGCAAACTATTTACCAAACGCTCGCCACGCACCATAATCTCAGCGCTATTAAACTCTGCCCGCAGACTGGGCGCACTCATCAGCTGCGCGTTCATCTGCGTCATTTACACACACCGATTCACGGCGACCGCGTCTATGGCAAATCTGCCGATCGCCTCTATCTGCATGCTTACAAATTAGAAATTACCACGCAACCTGGTAAGCGCCAAACGTTCGTCGCGCCGCTACCTAGTGAGTTTACCAAACTTTTCCCGGAGCTAGATGATGAGCCTAATCTTTGAGCCGTCAACCGAGCGACAAATTCAAACGCTAGCCCGCAGTCTACCGCAAGCTTTACTTTTGACAGGCGCTGATGGCGCCGGTTTGCTAACTACAGCCAAATACTTAGCCGGCCCAGCACTCGCTGGAATTATTCAGCCCACCAACAAAGACGGACAAGCCGATGCAAGCGGCGTCATTCGCATCGACCAAATCCGCGATCTGCGCCAATACACCCGCGGTGTCGCTAATAGTAAGGCGATTTATGTTATAGACGATGCTAGCGCCATGAATCATCAGGCGCAAAATGCTTTCTTGAAATTATTAGAAGAACCAGCCCGCAACATTCATTTTATATTAACATCGCACCAGCCGAATTTGCTGCTGCCGACTATCATGTCGCGCGTCGAGCGGCTTACTATCCGTCCGGTTTCTGAGGAAGCTAGCCGGCTGCTCCTCGCTAAATATCGGCAGCTTGACACTACAGCGATTGCTCAAATTATGTTTCTAGCAAACGGCCGGCCAGCATTAATTTCGCGCTTAGCTGACAAACCCAGCGAACTCGCCGATATCGGCGCCGTCATCAAAGACTCGCAAGCATTAATTGCTGGTCCGATGAATGATAAACTAACTGTTGCTGCTCGATACACCGACCGCAAAGACACCTTAGAGTTGCTACGCTATAGCATTCTACTCGTTCAAAATGCCGCTGCCAAAAACAGCACGTCAGCTATCATCGATAAGCTAGCTCGTCTCAGCGAAACCTACGAGCGCATCGCCGCCAACGGCAACATCAAGCTTCAGCTTGCCGCTTTGATCGCGTGATTATGTGCTATAATAATGCATAGTATGTTTGGATTTTTACTGGTTCTGGGACTAGGCGCCGCAGCAGTCGCGTACCGCCAGTCGCCCGAAGACATCGCAGGCGACTTACCAGCGAAATTATCATCAAAGCTTGATAAGCTCTGGGAAATCGCTCAAGAATCGCTCAAAGCGCAAAAATATCTGCGCGCCGAAAAAGCCCTGCTGACCATTCTGCGCATCGACGCCAAAAACGCCAACGCTTACAACCGTCTAGGTATTTTGTATGCCAAGCAGCATGCCTACGATGACGCCATTGAATGTTTCGAAATCGCCCAAAGCTTAGAGCCGAGCGCCTCTAGCTTGCATAATGTCGGCTTGATTTACTACGAAACCGAAAGCTATGAAAAGGCCGCCCTGGCATTCGAGCAAGCCCTAGAGATGGAAGAAGAAGTCGCTTCGCGCCACATCGCCTACGCCAAAGTACAAGAAAAACTCGGCAATGCCAAGCTTGTCTTGCAGCACTTGGAGCGCGCCGTCACCCTAGAGCCAAGTATTCAGAGCATTAACATCTTAGCCGATTCATATGACCGCAACGGCCAGAAAGAGAAGGCCGCTGCTATTCGCGACAAAATCAATCGCGCCATGTCGCGCGGACAGCATGTCGACCGCCGCGTCAAGCAGCCAGCTGGCGCCATCTCTCCACAATAAAAACACTTGCCAAGGTTACGCAAATACGCTACACTGTTAGGTGTGCTTTCGGGTCGTACCTTTCAATTTATGCCGACTTAGCTCAGCTGGCTAGAGCAGCTGTTTTGTAAACAGCAGGTCCTCGGTTCGAGTCCGAGAGTCGGCTCCATAATTCATGCCGGAGTCGTCTAGTGGCAATGACAGGAGACTGTAAATCTCCCGCTTTTTAGCTTCGTAGGTTCGAGTCCTACCTCCGGTACCATGCGTAGAATTTTAGGCCGTCCGCTGTTCGTGGGCGGTTTTTATTGACTTTATACAATGTATATGCTATAATATATAGTATGTACGAGTTTATTAAGCAGTCGCTGAGCAGTTGGAACCACCAAAAAGATCAGCGCCGCAAATTACAGCAAGCTTATCTAACAGCAGTTTTCATTGGGCTAGTTCTAGCTGGATTCCTGACGTTCCTGAATGTACCGCAAAGCCGTTTGTCCGCGATGATTGCTGCCGGATTCGCGGTAGTTTACTTGGTAAACGGTATCGCCTGGGCACTATTGGAAGCATTCGTAGCGCCGAACCTGCCGAAACCAGAATCGACAACCAACAAGAAGACCCGCCGCCAGAAGTAGCTTGCTTCGACCGCGGCAAATATGCTAAAATTAGTAGGCTTTGGCAAAGATTTTTGCCCAAGCATAAGCACGCAATACCAGCGCGCACCAATGCCGCGATAGCTCAGTTGGTAGAGCGCATCCATGGTAAGGATGAGGTCTCGGGTTCAAGCCCCGATCGTGGCTCCAGAATAGAGTCTTTTTATTTATAAATAGCGGCGTTTGTGTTATTTTTTGTAATTCGCCTCTGAATTATCTTAGGAAATAAACTCTATTCACTATAAAATATTTTTATTTTTTGACACATAGCGGTGCAGTGCATTTCTAAAATATTGAAAAATGGTTTGAATAGTATAACAAAATAATGCTTGATCTAAATATCAATCTTAAAATGTAAGCAAGAGATAAATGTCATATGTCTAAAAGAGAAAATATAGCTAGACGATTATACGTACAGTGTCAAAGAGCCTACGATAGCGTAAAAGATTCAAGCGGCATAATAAAAAACGGTATTCCTGCACCAGGCTATTTTGATGATGCATATAATATACCAGCGGAGCTATTGTTCAATGAGTTGTATAGATCTAGAGATACTTCACAAGATATACGCATAGACTTTGACTATAAACTTCTTGAGTTGATTAATAAAAATGCCACATTTAACTTAAACAGCCTATTGCTGGGTGCGGGAAAAAATACGCCGCTAAAGAAGTTTGAGGTTTTCTTTCAAATTTATTTTCGCAAAGATCCATCTGTGCCCGACCTGTTTCAGAAACAAATTATTTTAGATGATATCAAGTTTGCGTGGTGTAGTGAACGTTCTTTTTCTCGCTTAGTATCTCAATTTGAAAGTGATGAGAATCTTACGGAAGGAGAGTCAAATACACTAGTCTATGATAAGTCGAATTTATATAAAAGATTTAGGAACGAAAGATTTCCTCAGCTTAAAGACGAATCAAATCTACACGCTATAAAGGCTACTGTACGAGCTAATCATATAATTGACGCCACAAACAAAGCAGCAACCGCATTTCGCAACTTTATGAGTTGTGCTAATGTAGCGCAGGCTTTCAGCTCTCAAAGCGTTAGCTTATCAAAAAATGTACCGAAGATAAAATCCACAGTTGTCTATACGGGCGTTTTTCTCGTAAAGAATAGTGCTGATAAGAAAATAGAAATACTACGGACTGACAGTAAAAGACATAATTTACCTGACCAGAGCTTTAAGCTGACAGCATATCAAGGTAAAATGGCGTTATTCAATAATTTGCTCAAGGCCTTTCGAGATAAGTCTTCGCCGGCTGCTAAGCGTGTGCGCTATGTCACTCTAGAATTTGCGTCGGCAATAGATACAGACGATCCTAATCTACGTCAACTTGGATTTTGGAGGTGCCTAGAGATTGCCACGAGAAGATCTAGTGAGAACCGTAAAGAGAAAGATATAATTAAGATATTTCAGAACTATCACTCTGAAGCTCTACATTGGCAGCAACAAGGCCAGTTGATATTAGATATGCGCAACATCTATGTTCATCAAGGCGTTTCTTCTAATACTAATAAGCCAAACGATTTTTATCTAAATTGGTCACAACAATATGCTGAAGCAGCCCTTAGGGTGCTCGTATATCTCTATAATAACCGTTCGATATGGAAAACTGAAGATGATATTGATATATTCTTTAATCACTATTCTCAATCCGACCGAGCACTAGAGCTTGCAGGTAAGCTTTTAGCTGCACGCAATAAATCGAGAGAAACTGTATAAATTTGCCTTGGCTAATGACACGGCAATTTGCATAGCCTCCTATAGTAAAAACACCGTATTTTAAGCCTATATTCTACTTATCATTATCTATCGTCGGTAAGATTACCGTGATTAGTTCGTCGGTTTGTTCTTGTTTTTTCTGCTCATTCTGGTCGTTGATAATGCGCACAGATTCCGCCGGCTTACGTCTGCCGGCGATTACGAACAGCGTTATTATCACTAACACAATTGCTGCTATTTCCATTGGTGCTAGTATTATATCATTTCATGACCGTGAAGTTATCGTACGTTATCTGTGTACTCAATAATTCTGCCTAAGAGCAGTTTAATTGGTTTTATTTTGGAGGTTTGTTAGAATAGACTTTAGAAGGTTCGAAAGAGTCGCTCTGTTTTGATATTTTTCAATTGCACAATGATTATTAAGACTCCAGTTTCATCCAATCAAGACTTGATCCCAGATATTTTTCTAGCGGACGGAGCGACGTATAGTATAGTCCAGACTGGCAGAAAGAAGCGCTTGAAATCTAGGAATTGTAAATATGCACGATCGTATTAAAACTCAACTGACGGAGCTCGCTCAAGGCAATGAATCCTACGCCGCCTTTAATCAGCGCATTGTCAACACCAAAATGCCGGTCATCGGCGTGCGCGTGCCGGATTTGCGGCGGCTAGCGAAGGAGCTGGCTGGCGAGATGTCGGCAGCGGATATCAGCCGGCTGCTGGCGACGCCGAGCAATCTCTACGAGTGCGTTTTGTTGTGCGGTTTGCTGATTAACCGCGCTAGAATCAGCGACGAGGAGGCGATTAGGCTGACTCGGCAATACTTACCATGCGTTGACTCGTGGGCGCATATTGATATATTTGTTGAGAAAAAGCGGCGGTTCGCTGGCGAAGTGTGGTGGGATTTTGCACTAGAATGCTTGCAGAGCGAGGCCGAATTTACAGTGCGCTACGGCGTGATTTCTTTGATGACTAATTTCCTAGACGAAGCACACATCGATCAGGTTTTCGCAGCGCTGCGAAACGTTAAACACGACGGTTATTACGTCAAAATGGCGCTGGCCTGGCTATATGCTACGACGGCAGTACACTTTTTTGATCTGACGCTGGCTGAATTAGAAAACGAGCATATCGACGCCTGGACGCGCAACAAAGCTTACCAAAAAATGCGCGAATCGCGGCGCTTTACGCCCGAGCAGCAAGCGGTTATTTCAAAAAAGAGAGGATACAAACTTGGGTAAAAAACAGACGACAACAGCAAAACGCATTCTAATCTACGGCGATTCAAACGTCTGGGGCGCTAATTTTGCTAGCAAACGTATCCGCTACAGTGATCGTTGGGTTAACCGCCTAGGCCGAGCTTTGCGCGGTAAAGCGCACGTTACCGCCGACGGCGTCCGCGGCAGAGTTGCTGGCGATTTCCGCACCGATAAGCCGCACAAGAATGGCTTGTCGACATTTACAGCGGCTCTACAAAAGGCCGATAACTTCGACTTAATCATTATCGCCCTCGGCACTAACGATCTGCAACAGCGTTTCGCGCGAACACCTGAGGATATTGTTCGTGACTTATTAGAATATCGTAATCTCGCCGGCGAGACTCCAATTATCTACATTTTGCCGCCGTGTTTTGACACTAGCGACAATTCGGGGTATGAGTTCACCGAATCGTCCGAACAGCTTCGCCAAGAACTACTGCAGCGCAAAAACGAACTTGGCAATTACATCGAGCTGCCTAAATTACCGCTATCAGACGGCTTGCATTTTTCACCATTAGGACACTATCAAGTTTTCAAGATAGTTAGGGAAGTGCTAAAATCGTATATATAAGCTAATCTGCGCCAACAAGATTTTGGCGGCTAAAGAGGGGACGATGAAATGAATAAGCCAATCATATCGATAGACGACATCAAGCAAGCGCTCGAATTCCGCTACGCCACCAAAGCTTTCGACTCTAGTAAGAAAATCTCGCAAGAGAATATCGAATTACTCCTGGAAGCCGCCCGCCTAGCGCCAAGTTCGTACGGTTTTGAGCCGTGGAATATTATCGTCGTGCAGGAAGACGAACAGCTACGCGCCGATGTCAAACGCTGCACAGGCGCCAACGCTGCTCGTTTTGATGCCAGTCACATTTTGATATTTACTGCCAAAACCAGCGAAGGCTTGTTGCAAAAAGGCGGACATATCGACCACATGCTGCATGATGTCAAGAAGCAAAACTCCATCAAGGCCGCCGGCTTCAAGACTTTTTGGCGATATTGGGCTAAAAAAGATTTCGAAATACTCAATCAACCAGCAATGATTCATCAGTGGGCGGCGCGGCAGGCTTACATTGCGCTAGGCTTTGTGCTGCTGGCCGCCGCCGGGCGCAGGATTGACTCATGCCCGATTGAAGGCTTTTCGATTAACAAGCTCAGCCAGGTCTTGTCGCAGTACCAGCTAATAGACACAAATCTAGAAAAGCCAGTAGTAATGTTAGCACTGGGTTACCGTAGCCAGCGCGAAGTGCCAGCCAAAACTCGCCGCCAGCTCGACGAAATTGTGCGTTGGCGATAATGCCGCGCTTCCTTTTTTAGGTATTATTAAACCAACGACGAGCAGACTTATGCCAGCCGGTCCCGCTAGCTTAATATTTGCTAAAATAACATACATGGAAGACACACGGAATGTAATCGATAAATTCAAAGGCCGGAGCGAGACAGAGATTGTGAAAGAACTGGACGCTGCAGATCATGGCTTGGTGATCGCTCTCGAGAACACCGAGCGGGATTTTAATATGGGAACGATTGTTCGCAGCGCCAATGCGTTTGGCGTGCGGCAGATTTACGTCATCGGCAGGCGGCAATGGAACAAGCGCGGCGCCATGATGACGGATAAATATCTGCACGTGCATTATGTCGGTTCGACGGCGGAGTTTATCGAGTTAATACGGGCTGAAAACAGAGAAATTATCGCGATTGACAATATCCCGGGCAGCGTCAATATGTCAGAGACGAGCTTGCCAAAGCGGGCGGTGTTGGTGTTCGGTCAGGAAGGGCCGGGGATTTCTGAGGAGATGGCGCAGGTGGCAGACAAGATCGTCGCCATCGAGCAATTCGGCTCGACCCGCTCCATCAATGTCGGCGCAGCAGCCACCGTGGCGATGTATTGCTGGTTGCAGCAGTATGTTTTGAGATGAGCGGCACAATATCCAAACCGCGCTAAAACAACTCTTTCTGCAAATTTACGCTAGAAAATTATGCGTCAGCGATAATAACATATCTAGCTTGAAATTGCTGTACCAATCTGTTATACTTGATTACTGAAGTTTTATAACAACATTAAAGGGAAGTTATGGCAAAGAAGAATAATACTAAGCGTAAGACTATTGCACTCGTCAGTCAACTAAGCAAAGACCGCACTTATATTACGCGCAAAAACTCGGCAAATACGCCAGGTAAAATAACTCTGCGTAAATACGACCCAAAAATACGCCGACATGCTGAATACAAGGAAGTTACCAATGTGTCTCTTGGTCGTAATAAAGTAAAAGAGCGCAAAGGCTAAAATAGCAGCCTTTCTAGGCAAACCAGCAGCCCTCTAGCGAGGGCTGTTTTGCTGTACGGCGGTATCAATTACCTCGGCTAGCCACAATGCGTTCGAGACTAGCTTTTCGATTTGCACCTCGTTTGGACGCTCGTTTTCGGTATATAAATATACGGTATTGCGCTCAATTTCGATATTAATTTTGTCGAAATGCGAAACTATCACTTCGGCAGCCTGCGGCGATATAATTGATTCAATCTCTATAGCTCGAGTAGCAGCACCATAAATATTATATTTATTAAGAAAAGTCTGCAGGTAGCGCGCTGTAGCCCCCAAAATTAGCGGCTGTAGAGCACTGTACGACGCTTGATAAATCGGATCTGTCCGTTTCATGCCAATATAAATGTGCGGCAGCGGACGTTCGGTATGTAAATCGACAGTAGCGATTAGCCAATGGCAGCGTTGATTCTTATACTTGTGCGACTGACCCTGGCGGACGCGAATAGTGTCGCGCCGCTGCAGAACTGTCGTATCGTAGCCGCGAATTGTACCTATGCAAAGATAATCATCGATATGCGTGTGCGAAACCGTATGGCCGCGCACCAAGCGATGGTCGTCGTCATGCTGATTAGCATAACCAAAATATACCAAGCCAGCGCGATCTGCGAAGCGGCGCATTGCTTGGCGCGTAGCACGAGTCTTAGCAATATGCCGCGGCGTAAGCCGGCGAAGAGCTCTAGATACTTTCAATTTTGTTCTCGAACTGACTCCCACCCTGTTATCCTCATCCTTTTATTGTGTCAAGAATCGTCGATATAAATTCAGCCTGGCTCCAACAAAGCGGCGCGACTGAGCGCTCGCTCCCCGAGACCGGGTCAATCTGCTCGGATAAAACACCAGTCGGCCAAGCTTGACTAGCCACCCACGAAATTATCCGCTGCGCCGAATTTTCGTCGCCGCACTCCAAATAATACTGAGCTAGCCATAGCGAAACGATAAACCACCAGTTACTCGGAGCATCTGGAGCGCTACGGTAATAGGCGTCATCCTCGTAGCGCGGCAGACCTGGCGTTTCTAGCTTGAAATGAAAGCGGTCGAGAGCTGTTTGTACGGCTCGATGCAAATCTTCTTGATTATCGTATAGGCCATAAATAAAAGCACCATAAACAGCCGACATATCAAGCGTATCATCGGGCGTGTAAGTGCCGTTTTTGTTGCGGCGCAAACCTTTGCGGAAAGCTTTCTGATGAGGATCGTACAAGCGTTTTTGCGCAGACTGTTTGATATCCTCGGCAACCGTTCGCCAAGCGACAGCCCCGACTTCGTCTCGACGCTGATCGGCCAGATTAGCCGCCGCGAACAGTGCTGCTTGAACGGTTGCTGTCGTGTATGTAGTCACCATGAAATGTTCTTCCCAGAGGTCGTAACTTGGTTTTGGCAAGTGCGTCCGATTATCAACATAGCTAGCCAGAAAATTCGCCATCGGTACTACCATCGACGTATAGAACCGCTGCAGCAGCGTGTCGTCGCCAGTCTTATTATAAAATTGACAGAATAAGAACAGCACCGAAGCCGTCTCGTCCTCTTGAATTGGCGCCGAGACAGTGCCATCTGGGTGTACGTACGAATGCCAACTGCTACCTAAAGCCCCATCAGCGCGGTATTTATGCGATAGATAACCTTTCGGACTTAACGCCCGGCGGCAAAAATCAAAGAAATTGTAGGCTTCCTCGGTATAACCCATACGAATTAGCGGCCAGAGAACATACACGCTATCACGCGGCCAGCAGTATGCGTAGGCATCGCGCTGATAATTAAGCGCCTCGCCATCGCTGCTAGCGATAACAGCACCGCGCTTATCAATATGCGCCTTGAGAAGCATCGTACTATTGATAAACGCCTGGCGATATTCCGGTTTGACACGCTGCGCCACTTTCTTCGCCGGACGTAACCACAGCCGCCACCATTTAGCAGTAGCTTCAAAGCGCTTATGGATTGTCTGCGAAATAATATTTTTGTGTATGTAAAGTACTTCGCGCAAGGAAGTACCAGCGGCTAGCCAATAGTTTACCCGCGCCGAACCGTGACCGGCCAATTCTAATTTGAAGCGGATCGTCGAGTCGACGCGACCATGCTCGGCAGTCGAATTCGATAGCTCGCCATCATCAGCATCGCGATAAGTACCTTCGCGGCCCTCGCGGCCAAATACGCCAACTGCATATTGGTCAAAGAACTTACCGCCGTCAACTTGGCCCGACGCCGCAAAGACTCGGCGTCCACGATAATGAATGACAGCGTTATCGTCTGGCAACACTTGAACGGTATCAGTGCTACTACCAGAATCACCGATAATGAAAGCTTGATGCATAAATAACCGAACGTCGCGCGTTTCAGGCCGCAAATTAACCACATGAATCGTCCGCAGAAGCACGTTAAAATCTGTATCGACCGCGTCGTCGAACTCTAACATAATGCCAATTTGTTCATTCACAGCCACGATATGGCCGATCAGCGCCTCGTGGTGATAACTAAATTTGCATGACCAGCCATCGTCGCTCAGCCACGATACGCGGCCATCCGCCCAAACACCGACACGATGCCGAGTATTACCGCCAATCGTATGGTTTTCTAAACCAACGTAAGGGAAATAAACATCGCTAACCTCGCCATGACGACTCAACCCAACTTGCAGTTCGTTATTGCTAAGAATTATCGGTCGAGCCATCAATACCCCGCAATATTATGTTCATACAATCGGTAGCGCACATCGCGCAGCGCATTCATGAAATACAAGAACGCGTCGTACGGCGAATCATACGGACTAAAATACGCATGCACGTCGCCGTCATTAAAGTACTTAGTACACATGTAGTACGGATGGTCGCTGGTCGTCAACTGCCGCCAGTCAGCAATCAAGCCAAGATCACCCGAACCAAGCACGTCATTTTCCATGGCGTATAGATCGCGCATTGCTTCGTGCTGCATACTATTGCCTAGCCATGCTGACAAGTCGCGCTCGGTATCAGCCCAAGTAGTCGTCTGCGGGCAGTCAATCTCGTCATGCGGCTCTAGCGCTTGACAGGCGCCGCTAATCGTGTAGAAAGTATGGTTGTAACGCCCCAGCCAACGCTCAACAAAGTCAGCAAAGAACTCGAAAATGCCTGTGTCCGCCCAAATATTTTCACCAAAAGTCTCGAAATCCATAAATAAGTTAATTATTTCGCCGTCGTGGCCCATGCTTGCGTCAACCCAATCGACATAAGTCGGGGAAGTTAGCGGATACGATTCCCAGTCGCGATTGCTAAAACGAAAAGCGATATCATCGCTCAAACGGTAATTTTTCAACAATAATTTGACATTTTTCGCGCCAGCTGGCCGGTACATGTAATTAGCGTTACGCCAACCGAGAACTTTATCCCAGCCCTCAGCAATAATACCTTTGTAGCCTTGCTGGTCAGCCCATTCGGCTAGCTCATTATTATAACTCAGCTCGGTGTTGCGAAAAGCGGTGATTTCGACGCCAAACAAGTCGCGAATCTTCTGGCGATGAACATCAACTTGCCGCTGAAATTCGTCGCGGCTATAGAAAAACGCCAAGCTATGGTAATAAGTTTCGCCGACGATCTCGACGCGGCCAGTTGCGATAATATCGCGCAGTAAATCGATCACGTCTGGCGCCCAGCGCTCGGCCTGGTCTAGCAATGTGCCAGTCACCGATAGCGACACGCAAAAATCTGGATACGCAGCCAGTAATTTGCGCAGCAATGCCAGCATCGGTCGGTACGACTTATCAGCAACCTTCTCAAAAATAAAGCGGTTGCTGCGATATTTATCATCGAAATTATCGAAATAATCATGCCGATCCGCGATATCAAACACCGAATATTCGCGTACGCGCCACGGTTGATGCATATGAAGATACAAAACCACTCCGCGTTTTTTGCTCATCATTTGGCTCCTTTCTGAGTGCGGCTATAAATTGATAAGCACTTGCTAGCAACGTCATCCCAGCTGATACGAGCATATTCCGATTTGATACCGCGCTTCATATCGTTCAGCAGTTGCGGCGATTTAGCCAGAGCCACTAGCTGATCAGCCAACTTATGCGTATCCCAAAAATCATAACGAAAAACCGTATCGAGAACTTCGCCAACACCAGACTGGTTAGTTACGATTAGCGCTGTATCATAATGTGCCGCCTCGAGCGCAGCCAAGCCAAACGGCTCGCTAACTGAGCTCATCACGAAGACGTCCGACACGCGATAAGCGTCGCGCCACTGCTTGCCGCGGACAAAACCTGTAAAATATACTTTATCAGCAACCCCATGGTCAGCAGCAATCCGAATCAGTTCGTCGCGCTGCTCGCCGTCACCAGCTAGCAAAAATGCAAAGCGGTCGTGCTGCTGGCAGGCCTTGGCAAAACCGCGCATCAGCTGCACCAGGCCCTTCTGCGCCGTAAAGCGCGTCACTGTCGATACCACCGTATAGCCTTCATCCTTAAGCAATTCTAAGTACTTGTAAGTCCGCCGATCATAGTCGTAGTTAATCAGCGAGCTAGCATCAATCGCGTTGTGTACGACCTCAATTTTGTCAGCTGGAATATGGTATTTATGAACGATAATTCCCTTAGTAATATTGCTAACAGCAATAATTCGGTCGGCCATCATCAGACCGTTATATTCAATCTCGTGAATGACAGGGTTGCCAAATTCGCTAGCACCAGCGCGGTCAAATTCCGTAGCGTGAACATGAACGATTAGCGGCGCGTCGGTTAATTGTTTGGCGCGCATGCCAGCTTCCATGGTTAACCAATCATGAACATGAATAGCGTCCGGCTTGTCAATCCGATCGACTAGCTGCTCGACATAGCCGACATATTGCTTTTGCACGCCACGCATGGTCGTCAAATCGCCAGCCGGAACATCATCGAGATTACGCGCCGTTACTGCGCCGCCGCCATAAGAATTCAACGCCTTATCGCCATGAAATGGCGGCAGCTCGGTCGCCGAGTAAATATTCAAGAAATCAATATCATCGTACTTTGCAGTGTAGGGGAGCACGAAATCAATTGACGCGCCCCGTTGAGCAAGCGCCTTAGACAAGTGATAACACGCGACACCGAGACCTCCGCTGTTGTGCGGCGGGAGTTCCCACCCTAACATTAATATCTTCATAAAAATTCTACTCGGTTATGCCGTAGCCTAACCATTCCCTTATGTTGTTCATTTAACAGTATAGCGCTTTTTTGCTTATGATTGCAACAAAAATAAGCATTTTGTGAAATTTTGTGAAAAATTATCGTGAAAACATATAGATTTTTTACAGCAAACGGTGCATGATAGTAAGCATGGATAGCGCAATATCAACTTCGGTAATTAACGATCTAAAGAGCCTGCTAGTATCGCCGAACGCTTTTCGCTCACTGCTAGTGCTAGTTTTGTCGATGATTGCTGCTTATTGGTTGAGTAAGTTCCTAGCGCGCGGCTTGATTTTCATAGCACAACGTATCGGCCGCCGCAGCGACAATGAATCAGACGAAGCGCGCGTCACCCGGCTGCGGCAAACCGAAACATACCTGAGCGTGTCTATTGCCATCATTCGCACGCTAGTGGTAGTATCGGTTGGTTATATCGCTTGGCGGATCCTCAGTCCAACCGCCGCTAACTCTAGCACCTCCGGCGGGCTAGCCGCTATTGGTGCTGGTGCTATGTTTGCTTTGGTAGCCGGACAAACTATCGGTATCGTGTTGCGCGACCTGACCGCTAGCGCGATTATGATTTCAGAAAACTGGTACAAGATAGGCGATTTCGTCAAGCTCGATCCATTCACGGACTTGAGCGGCGTTGTCGAGCGCTTCACGCTGACCTCGACGCGTATTCGCGCTCTCAATGGCGAAGTCATCACCGTTCACAACCAGAACATCACTGGCGCCCGCGTCACGCCGCATGGTGTACGCACGATTGCTGTTGATATTTTCGTTCGCGACAAGCGAGCCGGCGTCGCTGCTATCCGCCGAATTATCGCCGCCATTCCAAAGGGCACGATGATGCTAGCGCACCCATTGCGAATTACCAATATCGATAAATGGGGCGACGAGCGCTGGCGTATTACTGTCACCGGGCAAACCCCGCCGGGGCGCGAATGGCTAATTGATAAATTTTTCGTCGAAGCTGTCTCTAGCATCGATGACGACAAAGAAAAGTCCGAACGCTTACTGTCGCTGCCGCCGATTCCGCATGCTGCCGATGAAACCGCTAACCGCCGCTTCAAGCGTGCCGTCCGCGTCAAAAAAGATCAGCCTAAAGATATCGCCATTGATGATATCTAAAAAGCATTTCGCTATGCTATAATAGGAAAGCGTAAAGGGGCATAGTACAACGGCTAGTATAACGGTCTCCAAAACCGTAGATTGAGGTTCGATTCCTCATGCCCCTGCCATAAACCACATATGCATAATTGCAGTTTTAAGTTCCATTACCTATAATAATTTTATGAATCCTAGTTCTATCTCTCATCCGCACGCTATCATGATGGTTGGCTTGCCAGGCAGCGGCAAAACATTTTTCGCACAGCAATTTTCTGAGATGTTTAATGCGCCGTTTGTTGATTCGCAATTTATTAGCGAGCACAGTCTAGATAGCAATGCTAGTGAGGAGGTCTGCCAGCGATTTTTGGCCGAGATAGCACGCACCAAGCAAACTTTTATTTATGAAGACAGCAATTTAAGCCGCGTCCGCCGCGCCGAATTTGCGCGCTGGGCCAAGGGGCATGGTTATAAGCCGCTTATTATTTGGGTGCAGACCGATGAAGCAACTTGCCGGCGCCGCATTCAAAAAGGCCACTCGCTAGATACTATAAACTTTGATGCCGCCGTCAAGAGTTTCACCGAACCAAACGCCATCGAGAAACCAGTCGTTATCAGCGGCAAGCACACATACAAAACTCAAGCGCGTACTGTACTAGCCCGTCTCGGCGATAGTAATCGTCCTAGCCGGCCAATGACTAGCTTGGCCAGGCAGCGCCCCGAGGTTCGCCGCCGCGGTATCAGCATCCAATAATATGCCTGCCAAATTTCAAACTATTGACGATCCGGAGTTCGGCGAGATTGTTATCATGCGCCGCGCTACTCGATACACCCGCATCAAGCTCGGCACCGACGGACGCTTTGTCGTTACTAGCGGCCGGCTAGTACCGCTGGCGTTTATTCGCTCGTTTATTGAACAGTCGCGCGAAGACTTGCGCAAAATAGCCAAAGATTCGTCCATTGCCCAGCCGTATCGCGACGGGCAGCTCATCGGCAAAACCCATCAATTAGCTATCGTGCCGACACAGATGATCAAACAGCCAGAAATTCGCACTATGCGCGGCAAGCTTCTGGTCAAGCTGCCGCCCGAATTTTCACTCGAAGATCAAGAACTTCAGCAGCAAATCCGCGACGAAGCAATCAAGATCCTGCGCCGCGATGCCAAAAAATACTTACCGCCGCTACTAGAAGAATTGGCTGGCGCCCATGGTTTCGCTTACCAGCGCGTTCGCTTCAGCCACGCTGGCAGCCGATGGGGCAGCTGCAGCTCCAACGGAACGATTAGCCTCAACATTGCTTTGATGAAACTACCCGATGAATTGATTCGGTATGTATTGATTCACGAGCTCTGCCACACTCGCCACATGAATCACTCCGCAGCCTTTTGGCGCGAAGTTGAACGCTACGATCCGCGCTACCGACTCCACCGGCAGCAGCTCAAGCGCCAAACTCCAATCGTCTGAGTCTTTTCATAAATTGCCTTTGCGGTTATACTAATAATAGCTATGGGTGGCCAAGTCAAAGATTATATAAACATCGATCCATCGACGCATCGCATGAAGATCATTCGCTGGATAGCACTTTTGATTCCGCTACTATTAGTGGCGTACAGCGTCTTCATGCAATTCTCGCCGCTCGGCAAGCCGACAGCAGTGAATATGTACGCTTTTTACGCGGTTAATATCTGTTGGGTTATCATCGGCTTTTGGCAATTTTTCGCAGCACCGCGGCAACCTATTGGCCATATTGCCGGGCTCATCGGTTATCATATTTTAGCGTTAACTTACGTATTAACGGTTTCTGGTTTTGATATGCCGCTAATTTATACCTGGTCGGCGCTATTGCTAGCCAGCTCTGTTTACCTGGGCCAGTCGGGCATCAATATCAGTATCGCGACATTATTTGCGGCTGCCTCGGGCAGTGTTATTATTCATGCTAGCGACGACAAACAAGTTGTGTCTATCGTCATCCACTTTTTGGGTACGCTCATCATCAGCTACATGGTTAAGATGGTCATTTCAGCCCAAGCGATTGATCAAGCCGAACTCTTGCGCAGCCAAACCGCCGAGCGTCTGCAGCGCGATCGCATCGTTACTATCGTCAACAACCTCTCTGACGCTATTATTAGCACCGATAGAAACGGTATCATTTCGCTATACAACGCCTCGGCGCTAAACTTATTTGATACTAATACCGATCTCGCTGGCAAATGTATTGACGATTTTATTTCGATCGTCGATAATAATAAAGAGCCATTCAAGTTCGCTGATAAGCTGCATTACGCCAAAACTACGCAATTCCGCGATGATTTAACTGCCAAAATATCCAACGAAAGCATTCGCCTCGGCGCAACATACTCGCCAATTCGCAGCACCAACAGCGTCAGCGACGATGGCTATGTAATCATCTTGCGCGATATCACCAAGCAAAAATCTCTCGACGACGAGCGCGACGAGTTTATTTCGGTTGTCAGCCACGAGCTGCGCACTCCGATAACTATCGCCGAAGGATCGCTGAGCAATGTCTCGCTGATGATCAAGCGTCCCGACATTCCAAAAGAAAGATTAATCAATGGCATCAGCACTGCTCACGAGCAAATTATATTTTTGGCGCGAATGGTCAACGATCTCTCGACCTTGAGTCGTGCTGAACGCGGTGTCGCCGACGAGCCAGAGAACATTGACGTCCAATCGCTAATCGACGAACTGTACGCCGAATACGCACCGCAAGCCGCCGATAAATCACTAACCTTTGACATTGATATCGCGCCGCAAGTCGGCCAGGTTAATCAAAGCCGCCTCTACCTCAAAGAAATCCTGCAAAACTTCATCAACAATGCCATACGCTACACCGAAAAGGGCGGTGTCACTATCATCGTCAAGCCAGGCGAAAACGACACCATCAATTTTGCCGTCAAAGACACTGGCATCGGCATCAGCCGCAGCGACCAAGCACACTTATACCAAAAATTCTGGCGCAGCGAAGATTATCGCACCCGCGAAACTAGCGGCACCGGCCTAGGACTTTACGTTGTCGCTAAATTAGCCATCAAGCTCAAAACCGAGATCAAACTCAAAAGCCGCCTCAATCACGGCTCGACTTTCAGCTTTTCATTGCCCGCCGTGAAAAAGAATAAATCTTAATGCTTTAGAAAAGACGCGAAATCGCTTGCTATTTTCGCTCGGTAGTCGTATAATTAGCTTGACAGTCTGGGACATACCAGGCTATTTAATTTGGGAGGAAACACTATCGTGGCAAAATCCGCAAAAGGTAAATCAAAGCAAAAATCACAAAACCGCATCACTCGCATTACTGCCGGCGATAAAGCTGCAAAGCCAAAGAAGCCGAGCATCCTGGCGACCGCCAAAGAATTAGCTGGCCGCACGCAAACCAAGAAATCTAACACCAAGACCGCTAGGCCATCTGGCGCCAAAACCAAAACCGCCAGCAAAACCAGCAAATCAAAAAATTCAAAAAGCCGCCACAATCCGCTCAGCGCTATCGCTGGCTATTTCCGCGGCGCCTGGCAAGAAATCAAGCAGGTCCGCTGGCCAGACCGCCGTTCGACCTGGGGCATGGTTGGCGCGCTGATCGTTTTCACCGCAGCGCTGTTTCTGGTTATTATCTTGCTAGATTACGGCTTCGCTTGGCTATTCAAACTAATCATGGGAACAAAGTAGAAAGGATCTTATGGCAAAATCAAATCGTTATGACAGCTCGCGGCAATGGTATGCTATCCATACTTACAGCGGCTACGAGGAAAAAGTCGCTGAAAGCATCCGCCAGCGCGCTCAAACTATCGACATGGCTGATAAAATTTTTGACGCCATTGTGCCGAAAGAAAAGCAAGTTCAAATCAAGAATGGCAAGCGCAAAATCATCAACGCCATCATCTTTCAGGGTTATGTCTTGGTCGAGATGAAATTAACCGACGAGACCTGGTATATCGTCCGCAACACGCCAGGCGTTACCGGCTTTGTCGGCAGCGGCACCTCGCCAACTCCAGTTTCCGAAGCAGAAATTACCAAAATTAAAAAGCGTATGAACGTCGAAGATCCAAAGCACCAAATTGACTTTACAGAAGGAGAAGTAGTTAATATTATCGACGGGCCCTTCAAAGGTTTCGACGGCGCCGTTAGCGAGATTGACGCTGCCAAAGGCACTCTTAAAGTCATGGTCAGCATGTTCGGCCGCGACACGCCAGTTGAGCTTGATGCTTTGCAAGTCAAAAAAGTCTAGGCCGCCAAGCAAAATTCTTATCACAGCAAGAGAGTTGCCGCCCTGCAAAACCATACAACTCGCAGAGCTTTAGCTTGCGTAATCTCGTAAAACACGCTATACTATAGCAGTTACGCACTAAATATCAGCTTCTCAAAATATTTAGTAAAGGAAAATTATGGCAAAGAAAATTATTGGTAACTTGAAGTTACGTATTCCGGCTGGCCGAGCGACTGCGGGACCTCCAGTTGGCTCAACACTTGGCCAGTGGGGCTTGAATATGATGGACTTTATCAATCCATTCAACGAAGCCACCAAAGGCATGATGGGCAAAGATGTCATCGTGCACATTCAAGTCTATGAAGACCGCACTTTCACCTGGAACTGCCTGGGGCAGCCAGTCGACGACATGATCCGCAGCGCCATCGGCATCCAAAAAGGCAGCGGTAAGCCGCACGTCGATAAAGTCGGCAAAATCACTCGCGCCCAGCTAGAAGAAATCGCCAAAACCAAGATGGATCAGCTCAACGCTATTGATTTAGACGGCGCCGTCAAGGTAGTTGCTGGTACCGCTCGCAGCATGGGCGTAGAAGTTGTTGACTAACTAAATAGTTTACACACTCCGGCGCCTAGGATATAATAGGCTAAGTGTCGGGGTGTGGCGCAGCTTGGTAGCGCGCACCGTTCGGGACGGTGAGGTCGCTGGT
>ERZ773038.91-NODE-91-length-61133-cov-8.322391_pt1 | contig 61133 bp, 54 predicted proteins | sample MGYA00511665_ERZ773038 | MGnify/ENA primary metagenome ERZ773038 (study PRJEB29015, sample SAMEA2737966) | human oral metagenome | biome: human oral; feature: human-associated habitat; material: dental | place: China | collected 2028 ... | reverse complement strand
GTGTTAGGCACGCCGCCAGCGTTCATCCTGAGCCAGGATCAAACTCTCCATAAAAATGCTTCATTTGAAGCGTCTACTCAAAAATAGACTGACGATGATAATTGCACAATCAAATTGTTAAATTACTTAACCTGACTGCTAAGATGCAATTTGTAAGTTTACCTCTCGCAACCAGACTGTTCACTATTGTAGCGCTCTAACCTAATCAAGTCAACACCTTATCGCTAGTTTTTTGTAGCTAAAAATACAACGATACCCGCTAGTAAGCCAATTACAGCACCGACTACCACCTCCAAAGGGGTATGTCCCTTAGCGCTACGCGGCTTCGATACATCAAATTTCGAGATATCAATAACTTGCTTGATAGCCTCGCCCTGCTCGCCAACAGATCGCCGTACCATCAATGCGTCGTACATCACAATCGCTGCTAGAGCTAATGCCAAACCAAACAAACCACTGCCGACTCCGTCTTTCAAACCGATAATCGATACTAGCGACATCATCGTAGCACTATGAGCGCTTGGCATATTTCCCGATATGTACAGATGATCAAACACTTTCAAGGTACGCATCTTAATAGCAGCAACGACATACTTACCGCACTGCGCCATAGCCCAACCAACAGCAAAAGCTATTATATACGGGGATACTGCCATCCGCTATTTTTCTCCTTCGTCTGTATCACGTATAATCCCCATTGACGAAACTGTATCTCCGTCATTAATACGCATCACTCGAACACCCTGGGTAGTACGGCCAAGCGCTGGAATATCGCCAAGCGACACTCGGATAGTCTGTCCATTTTGACTAATCATAATTGCCTCAATCGCATCCTTCTCAAGCGTTTGAACAGCAACTATCGGACCAGTTTTTGCCGTAACAACAGCAGCCTTCACACCGACACCGCCGCGGCGGTGACTCGGGAAATTAGCTACCTTGGTTACTTTGCCGAACCCATTTGCACTCATCACCAGCAATTTTTGATCAGCTGAAGTTACAATATCCATACCTACAACACTATCGTCCGTTCGTAGTCGCACACCACGCACACCGCGAGCAGCACGTCCCATCGGACGACACTCCTCCTCGCTAAAGCGAACCGCTTGTCCAGCCGAAGTCGAGATAATCACATCGTTCTTGCCAGTAGTTTGCTTGATCCAACGCAACTCATCGCCTTCATCCAAATTAATAGCAATTAAACCATTGGTGCGAATATTTGAATAGTCAGCAATCGCTGTCTTTTTGACTGTACCCTTGGTCGTCGCCATAAATAGATAGCCTTCATCTACATTTACATCTTTAGCTAGATTGATAATTGAAGTAATTTTTTCCTCTGGCTGCAGCTGCAATAAATTGACCGCTGCTACACCCTTCGCCGCTAAGCTAGCTGCCGGCACTTCGTAGGCCTTCAGGCGAAACACTCTACCCCTGTTCGTGAAAAACAGCAGCCAATCATGTGTTCCAGCTGGTACTAGCTGATCAATAACGTCTTCCTCTTTAGTGGTCATACCGCGTTTACCCTTGCCGCCGCGGTTTTGACGGCGATAATCGCTAGCCAAGGTACGTTTGATGTAATTTTCCGTTGTCAACAGTACAACAGTATCCTCTTCTGGGATTAGTTCTTCATCGCTAAACTTACCGACTTCGGTGTTGATAATTTTACTACAACGGTCATCGCCATATTTATCTTTAATTTCTAGCAACTCCTCTTTGATGATGCGAAGGATTTCGTTTTCGTCAGCCAAAACTTTTTCAAAATACGCGATCTTTTTCATTAACTCAGCTAGCTCATTCTCGATAGCTTCGCGTTCTAGACCCGTCAGTCGGCGCAATTGCATTGCCAGAATCGCCTTGGCCTGGATAACGCTCAGCGAGAACTTTTCGATGAGCGCCTTTTCGGCTTCATCTTGCGTCTTGCTAGCCCGGATGATTCTAATTACCTCGTCGATATTGTCCAGTGCAATTTTGTAACCTTCCAGAATATGCGCTCGCTCCTTAGCCTTGCGTAGCTCGTACTCTGTGCGGCGGCGTACCACTTGGCGGCGATGTTTGATAAACTCATTCAGAATATCATGCAAACCTAAAACGCGCGGCTGCAGACGTGTCGCATCGTCAGCGCTTGGCACCAAAGCTAGCATATTGTAATGGAAGTTAGTCTGTAACGCCGTCAATTTGTATAATTGGTTAAGTACTTTCTTCGGATAGGAGTCTTTTTTGAGCTCAATAACTACTCGCACATTACCGCGAGCCGACTCATCGCGCAAAGCGCTAATCGCCGTAATCTTTTTCTCGTGCACCAAATCGGCAATTTTTTCGATAAGCGTTGCTTTATTCACGCCATAAGGCATCTCAGAAACTATAATTTGATGACGGCCGCGTTTGGTTTCTTCAATATTTGCCACCGCCCGTATCGTCACACTGCCGCGACCGGTCGCATAAGCTTGGCGCATCGGCGCGCCGCCATAAACCACCGCGCCAGTTGGGAAATCTGGCCCCTTGATACACTTCATAAGGTCATCAAGCGTTGCTTCCGGATTATCAATCAGCGTAACCGTTGCATCAACCACCTCGCCTAGATTATGCGTAGGAATATTAGTTGCCATACCAACAGCAATACCAACTTGCCCATTCAACAGTAAATTCGGCAATTTAGCAGGCAAAACAATCGGTTCTTGGCGCGTAGAGTCATATGTATCGCGAAAATCAACCGTCTCTTTATCAATATCTGCCAAAAGTGACTCTGACACCCGAGTCATTTTTGCTTCGGTATAACGCATAGCTGCTGGCGGGTCGCCGTCCATTGAACCAAAGTTACCTTGGCCCTGAACCAACGGATAGCGCTCCACCCAATCTTGAGCCATACGTACCATCGCATCATAAATCGAACTGTCGCCGTGCGGATGGTATTTACCCATTACTTCACCGACAATCTGTGCACTTTTCACGGTCTTAGCTGTCGGCCCGATACCCATTTTATCCATTACGTACACAATACGGCGATGAACTGGCTTCATACCGTCGCGCACATCCGGCAAAGCACGGTCAACTATGACCGACATTGAATACCGGATAAAACTATCCTCCATAACATCTTCTACTGTTCGAATTTCGACAGACTTTGAATGGCTAACGTCGTTAGTCTGCTCGATAATCTCGCCTTCGACTGGTTTTTTTGACTCTGGTTTCATATTCCTATCCTTCTTCTCGTCCATTTACACATCTAGCTCATCAAGACTGACTTTATTAGCATTAGCTTGAATAAAATTCTTGCGCACTTCGACATCATCGCCCATTAACTTCGTAAAGATAGCATCAGCGCGCTCAGCATCCTCGAGCTTAATCTGTACCAGCACTCGATTTTCCGGGTTCATAGTCGTTTCCCAGAGTTGACTAGCATCCATTTCACCGAGACCCTTATAGCGTTGTAGAGCCGACTCGCTCAGACCAGCTTGTTTTGCCCGCGAATCGTTTAAATCAATCTGAACACCCTTCTCTTTGCGTGCCGCAATTAGCTCATCGTACCGTGCTTCAAGCGCCTCCTCATTATATAAATACTCTTGTTTGCTTTGGGATAATTTCAGCTTAAACAGTGGCGGTTTAGCTAGATATATGTGCCCACCCTCCACAACTGGCCGCATATAGCGGAAGAAAAACGTCATCAGTAGCGTCGCGATGTGGCTACCATCGACATCGGCATCGGTCATGATAATAATCCTGTGATAGCGTAGTCCGCGAATATCAAAAGCATCACCAATACCTACGCCTACCCCTTTGATCAAGCTCAAGATTTCTCGATTGGCATACATTTTGTCTAAGCGAGCCCGCTCGGTATTGAGCACTTTACCACGCAGAGGCAAAATCGCCTGCGTACGGCTATCGCGGCCAGTTTTTGCTGAACCGCCAGCCGAATCTCCCTCAACTATATACAATTCGCATTCCGACGGATCTTTGCTAGAACAATCAGCTAATTTGCCGGGCAAGCTAGCGCCGTCAAGCGCTCCTTTACGAATTACATTATCCCGCGCTGCCCGCGCTGCCTTGCGCGCTCGCGCCGCTAACAAGGCTTTATTGATAATTTTTTTAGCAATAGCTGGATTTTCCTCTAGATAATATGCGAAATATTCGTTCATTACTTGCTCGACATAGCGACGCACTTCTGGATTACCTAGTTTATTTTTAGTCTGGCCCTCAAACTGCGGATCTGGCAATTTTACCAATATCACCGCCGTCAGGCCCTCGCGGATATCATCGCCAGTCAAGTTATCTTCTTTTTCTTTGAGCAGGCTATTTTTACGGGCATAATCATTGATTACCCTGGTAAGTGCTGACCTAAATCCGACCAAGTGCGTGCCGCCATCTGGCGTCAAAACGTTATTTGCAAACGGCTTGACGGTTTCGATGTAGGAATCGTTGTATTGTACTGCTATTTCGACAACCGAATCGCTGACTTGCTTATCGACATAGAATATCTCATCGCCAAGCACATCTTTGCCCTTATTCAAATTCTTGACATAGCTCTTGATACCACCCTCGAAGTAGAATGCCTGGCGCTCGTGAGTACGCTCATCATAAACAGAGGTATAAACACCTTTAGTTAGATATGCCTGATGGCGTAAATAATTTACCACCCATTTATAATCAAATTTAATTGTCTCCTTAAATATTTCAGCATCTGGATAGAACGTGATACAGGTGCCATCTGGCCGATCGGTTTTTCCTATCTTCTTGAGCGGTACCACAGTTTTACCGCGAGAAAATTCGATACGGTATAGCATACCGCTCCTAACAACTTCAGCAATCAGCTTAGTAGATAGAGCGTTAACCACGCTAGAACCAACACCATGCAAACCGCTTGACACCTTGTAGCCGCCGCCACCGAATTTACCGCCAGCATGCAACACAGTCAGGACTGTCTCAAGCGTACTAATGCCAGTCTTAGGGTGCTTATCTACTGGAATACCACGACCATTATCAGTTACTGTCACGCCGCCATCTGCCAACAATCTCACATCAACTCGCGACCCATAACCAGCTATAGCTTCGTCTACCGAGTTGTCGGCGATTTCTTTAATTAAATGGTGTATACCATCATATCCCGTGCTGCCAATATACATTCCTGGACGTTTGCGTACTGGTTCGAGACCCTCAAGAACTTGGATCTGCGAACTATCATACGAACCATCATTTTTTTGTTTACTCATAATGAAATCACTCCCTATTTACAGTCACTCAGCTTGTCTATTAATACCCACATTATACCATAAAAAAAATTGTTCATTCAAGGTATTGCTGCGGTTGCCATAAGTATGATATTATAAAAGAGAGGGAAATATATCTCAAAATAACACAAAAAGGTAAACAAAATGTTTAGAAAGCTAGTATCAAATCTCGCCTTTAGCCCCGCATTAGTCGGACAGTTAGGTTTTTATGCAAAACGGTTACGCAAAGAAGAATCGGTGCGCAGATTAGGACTTATTTTTACAGCTTTTGCACTCGTTGTACAGTTTTTTGCCGTATTTCAAGCACCAGAGCCAGCTACCGCTGCCGACGCTACTGATATGGTTTATGGCGGCGTATGGAGTAAGCAAGCCTTACTAAGCACCTATGACAGCAACGTCAACAATATCCGCGACCTCTACGATGCCGTCGGCATTTCTCGCAGCGATATTGACCAAGCTGGTAATAATTTGGAGTATCACAGGAGCAACGAAGGCTTATATTCTTGGGGTATGAAACCTGTATTCGGTGCAAGCCAAGGTGAAGGCGGCTACACCGTAAAAACTGGCAGTGGTACGCGAACGTTTTATTACAGACCGCAGCGGCTTTGGGGTAATTCAGGCGCTTATTCAGCCTACGTAGCTCGTTCATCAAAGACAGGAATGTGGTTCGGAATTATGCGCAGCTGCGGTAACCTAATTACACTAACCGTCCCGCCAGCTCCCGCTTGCCCTCCTGGACAATCAGGGACCTATCCAAATTGCTATACTCCGATGTGCACTGTCCCCGGCAAGACTAACCTGCCTGCGAACGACCCAAGGTGCAAAGCTGACCCTGTCGCAGTATGTTCGTCGCTAGCGATCGTTAACAACAAGAATACTTACCAATACACCGCCTCCGGCAACACCAGCAATGGCGCTTCAATTACCGGTTATAGATTTGTTGTCTATCGAGATGGTAAACAATTAAAAACCATCGAAAGCAAGACTCGAACTGTCACCGACAAAGAAACTGAAGCTGGTAAATATACAGTTAAAGCTATCTTGAAAACATCTCTAGGCGACCGTACCAGTGATAGCTGTACCAAGGAATTTCAGATTGTAGAGCCAGCTAAGTGTCCGCAAAATCCTGCCTTGCTTGCCACAGATCCTAACTGTCAGCCATGCCCAGGCGACACAACTTTGTGGATAAAAGATGCTAAGTGTAAAGAAGATATCATTCAAACAAAAACCGCCCAAAACACCTCGCAAGGCAACGCCGATGCTTCAACAACTAACGCCAAGGCGTCCGATCAAATTATTTACAAAATTACTGTTACAAACAAAGGATTGAAAGCTACCGATTACACCATCACCGAGAATCTCGCCGACGTCCTCCAATATGCTTCGCTAGAAAACAAAGGAGGAGCTACCTTAACCAAGGACACCTCTGGCAGCCAAGACACAGAAACTCTATTGGTATGGCCAAAAATCACGCTAAAGCCTGGCGAAACTCAAACTCGCGTATTCAGCGTGAAACTCCAAAGCACGATCTCGCCAAAAGCCACTGGCACTGGCAACCCTAATTCATACGATTGCAAGATGACCAATACTTTCGGTAATTCCGTGACCATTAATGTAGACTGTCCGGCACAAAAGCAAGCAATTGAACAAACTGTTGCTCAACTTCCACACACCGGACCTGGCGAAAACATGCTATTTGCCGGAATCACCTTCGCTGTCGTCGCATTCTTCTACGCACGATCGCGTCAGCTGAAAAAGGAAGTCCGCTTAATCCGTCGAGATTTTAACTCAGGCACTATATAAACTATAAGATTATATAAAACAAAGATGAGGTAGCTATCAATGAATAATGAAAAAATACCATCACTTAGCGATAAGCATAAAGAGCAGTACACTAGCTCTGAAGTAATCCATCGGAAAACTCAAGAGAATATTAACGCTAAAAATAAAACAGAGAAAGAAGCTAGCTCTGAAACCTCTCAGGAACAGCTGAAAAAAGCACGCCATGAAGCCTTAAACCAAGCTAGAGAAATCGCCCAAGAACGTAAAGAAAACAAAATAAAAACCAATGAAGTCAGTCCAGAGAAGAAACGCCGCGGCCCTACCTCTAAACAAGAGCGCAAAGCCGCCTTCGACAAGACTATGACCGAGATTCAATCCGAAATGTCACCTGCCAGCAGAACTTTCAGTAAAGTTATTCATAACCCCGCCGTCGAAAAGAGCAGCGAAGTGATTGGTAATACTGTAGCACGTCCTAATGCCATATTGTCAGGGTCAGCTGCAGCTTTTATCCTTACAGCTGGTATATATTTAGTCGCTAAGCACTTCGGATATTCACTATCTGGCACAGAGACCATCGCCACCTTCGTCTTAGGGTGGGTTATCGGCTTGATTTACGATTACATTCGCGTCCTAATATTCGGCAAATCCAAGTGACTTTTGCCAACCAACTAACGTAATTTTATCGAAACTTCACCGCTATTGTCGCTGTCGCGCATATTTAGAGTATTACTAGCAGGCTGTTGTGGCGCCGAAATCGGACCATCATCTGCAATTGGCTCTGTCGACAAATTAACACTTTGCGTGGCAGAATTAACATTAGGAGACTCACCAACTTGCAGCGGTGCAGTAACTGCTGTCGGTACTACACCAAGCTGTGACTGTGCCAAATTTATTGGATTATTTCGAGATGGCTGCTGCGGAAGCTGTTGTAGCTGCGGCTGAGTTGGCAAGGTGCTGCTAGAAGCGCGAGAATAAGCGTCAGTATAATTTTGAGATTGAGCGGGTCCAGCAGCAGCCGCTGCATTGCCAGTCGAAGGCATCGGCGGTTTAGCATTAGTTGGTAGCGGTGAAGCTACTGGACGCGGCGTAGTGCTATTTCTACCGGTTACTTGCTTGCGTTTCGCTAACCATTCATCCAAAAAAGACGAACTACTACTCGATGCTATTTTATTAGGAGTGCTAGCAGCGGATCCAGCCGTATTTTTCAACTGTTTATTATTTCCAGAAGATTGATTCATGCTAGTACGCGCTGCTATCTCACGCTCAACCTGAGCCCGCGGATGTCCGTATTTTGCAGCCGACAGTCTGCGCAAGGCATCGCCCAACTGAGCATTTTGGTGGCCCATCGGGGGAATCCACGCCATACTAAACGGCGCAGACGGCACACCTTCAATCTGGGCGACACAGACAGATTCAAAGTTTGGCAATTTCGTCAAATCTTCTGCATCAAACACTGGTGTATAGCGCTTAACCATAATTTCTGCGTCGGTTATACCAATCCGGCCGGTGATAGTTGTACCAACATTACCGAGAATAGCCTCGCGTAGTTCTTCCTTCAGCTGCGTCATGAACTGATTAGCTAATACCAAGCTCAATCGATATTTGCGAGCCTCGCTCAAAATAGTCTCGAAGCTATCAGTCGCAAAGTTCTGAAACTCATCAACATACAGCGTAAAATCTTTGCGCTCGTCCTCTGGAATCTTGGCCCGCGCCATCGCTGCAGCCTGAAACTTCATCACAAAGACAATACCAAGCAATTTAGAGTTAAGATCGCCCAATTTACCTTTCGATAAGTTCACCAGCAAAATCTTGTTATTATTCATGATGTCTTGAAAATCAAAGCCGCTTTTTGTCTGGCCAATAATATTACGCATGGCATCATTGCTAATGAACGGGCCAAATTTAGCAATAACCCAGCTGATGACCTCGCCTGCCTCGCTTGATCGCTGCGATGCCGGGAACTCCTTTGTCCAAAAATCTAACACCTGCTGGTCGGTAACGTATTTCAGCTTGTTATTTCTGAAACTATCATCAACCAAGAGCTTCGGTATATCGACAAAAGTACCGCCCGCCGGATCACTCATTAATAACAGCGCGCAGTTGCGGAATATATGCTCCAACCGCGGACCAACGATACCAGTATGTCCTGGGTCATACAAACCATAAAGCATACCGATAGCCTCTTGTACCAAAAAGTCTTTTTGGTCTGGGTGGTCAAACTCAAACATATTTAGACCAATCGGATTGTCCATATCGCTTGGGTTGAAATAAATAATATCTTCAACGCGCTCCTTTGGCACCTTTTCTAGCAAATGCTCCGCAAGGTCTCCGTGCGGATCAACCAGGGCAAAACCCCGCCCATCCAGCATATCTTGGTAGGCTAGATTTTCCTGCAAAACTGATTTACCAACACCCGTCTGTCCAATAATATGTATATGGCGGCGGCGGTCTTTATCACTTAATCTAATTGGCTTCTTAACACCGCGAAATTCGTTGTATCCTAACAGCAAACCAGTCTCCATCACCTGTGTCGGTCCATCGACTTGCTTACTCATCTGGCGCTTGACTTGCGAGCTTGGAATACTATTCTGATCCGGCAAATGAAAAATCGTCGCCAGCTCTACGCTATTTAATATATTCTTATTAACCTGCTGCGGGAAGAAACGAAAAATATAAGACGAAGTTAGTTCTTCGATGTTTTTTGCTAACGTGAATTTAAATCCGTTAAACGTCGGCGAGTCAAATAATGCAAATGCTGCAACAATGTTTTTCAATATTACCTGAGAACGGGCTGCTGTATTAGACGAAACAACAGCCCGTATCAGTACCTCGTACCCCGGATAACGGGTTTTTTCTTGGATAGCATCAACGGTCGCCTGCTCAACGGAGTTAAGCGGCTTTTTATCCTCTGGCTTTTTGTCATCGCTCTCTGGCGGCTTCCATAGAGACTCCATAATTTCGCTCGGCGAGAAGAACACCGAAAGTCCGGTCTTTTTTTTGTCTTTGTCTTCTATGATTTTTTCAGAGACAGAAACTGCCGACTTGGCCCATCGCTCATTAGCTGGACGAATTAATATTTGGATACCTATACCATCTTCGCGAGTCGCTGCTGATAAAGCATTCAGCAATGCGCGCGATGCATCACGTTTAGATTCCATGTATGTTGCAATAGGATAAGCAAAGTTCTTCCTCAAAGTAAACTCGCCACCAATCGTACCGCTCATCTTACCGACCTTGCTAAAAACAGTATGCTCCGACACCTCTTCTAGCCGAGCCGATGGGTAGGCTGCTGCAATTGCCTGGCGAACTACCTCGGTGAGCACTGTAGGTACAACAGCATAATAGAACACCAAGCCATCGCGAGCCACTATTTCAAACGACAAATGCCTCTGCCCATAAATCTTACTCTTAAAACCTTTAGTGGCAGTACTGGATATAATATTGTACATAACCTGAGCTTGCGACAACACTTCTTCTGTCAAATCTCGTTTATCACGCCCGTCGCCAACAATATCATCGCTAGCTGGCGGTAGATGAATTAATATCGGCACCATCTTAAGCCCGCGCTCATAGTTCTTCGCCTCACGAAGAGTATTACGATAGACCATAAACACAACAAAAGATCCTAGCCCGATCACCAAAGCTATTGCAAACAATGTTACAAGAGTGCCTATCCCGCCGCCAGACACTACCTAATCCTCTACTTTCCCTATTTCGCGCCCGTAGCGTTTCCTTATATATTCTATCTGAAGTTTGCCGATCTCAACCTCGCGACGATACGGGTCGTCTTTAGTCTCTGCGATAATTTTCTTAGCTTTATCAACCCACTCCTTTTCAATAAGGTCATCATCATTGGCTATCAGCGCTATGGTGTCATCAGATGTCGCAGACTGAGCAGCGCCAGGATCCACGGCTGGCTGAACTATAGGAATTGGCTGAGGTAGCACTATTTGAGGAACCGCATTAGCAACAGCCTCTGCAGAAGCAGTATTCATCACCTCTTTAGAAGTATTTTGTTTCTCAAGATTACCGCCATCTATGCCAAAAGTAGGTGTCTCGTAACTATTCTGCGGCAGCACCTCTCTCTGCACAGGAACTTGTTCTCTTATACCCGGTTCCATATTAAGTAAATTATACCATATGCGTTTACAATTTTTCTAGGCCTCAACCCTCACTTCACACGTTTCTGATGCCGAACATACAAAAGAGCCAACAATACAAAGAGCGTAATTAATACATATGTACCTGCTTGAATTTGTCCTATTGATTGCACAGCAACAATCACAGTCGGCGCCAACGCTAACACTGCACCATACATTAAGGTATACATGTCATCAACACTCCGCTTAGACGGCTCAGATTTATGCTTACTCACAATCTTGTTTATAAATAGAAGCAAGAGAGTCAATGTGCAAGTAAGAAAAATATATATTAATACAAACACAACGACTACAATAGCCGGACCAACTTTAGACGGCGCGGTCGTCTGCGTTATCGCTAGCAACACCACTAACGACAAAAACATCAAAAATGCGATTAAGCGTTTATACATGATTTAAATAATAACACCTAGGAGGCAAAAGCAGCGTCGCAATATAACGAAGCACCTTTGTAAACAACTATTAGGGTCGCTGCAACAACTGCTTTTTGCCCGATTGACCGCTCGCACTTAGCGAGCAAAAGACTTGCGATCGCGCAGACCTACATCACACACCTGATGGTCACTGACATCGCAATCTCAAGGATTAATCAGGTGTGTAATGCGCGCACATATCGCGCGCTCAACGCCTTTTTTAATAGGCGGAGCTTAGGTGGAACCATAGTATTAGTTATATATTTGGCGCCACCTAGTTTCCGTCGATTATTATAGTGGAGGCTTATTTGGTTGGTATTGTTTTGCTTTTTTGTTTTTCTAAAAGCTTACTCACACTATAGCAAATCAATGATAAAAAGTCAACGTCTATCGTAATATAAATATTGTTATTTATACTACAGCTCACTATTTTACTATACACACCTCTGTCATTACTGTACTGTTGCATTTTTTTCTACAGTGTAATAATTACAATGATAACTATTTCATCAAGCTACTATTAATTATTTATTACAACAAATAGGCTTTAGATCATATCGAATCTAAAAAATACAACACTGCATCAGGCTCTACACTGCGAATTTAACTTATAACAAACAGCTAACTGGTATATTTATACAAACTATTTTTCATTAAAATTCATTGTACTATTTGTGTTCAAAGATCCTTTATATAATTAACGTTTATATAAAACTAAGCAAAATCTTCAGTATATTTTATGACATCCGAAATGCGACAACTATACATACAGCATGGCAAAAATTATATTAATATCATAAAAGGCCGGTGTTCACGCGATGAAAAAATCTACTATATAATCTGTCCTGCAATGTACTGTATGTACCGTACGCATAGCAAAACAATCCAGCAACGAACCAGAATCAGAAACAACCCAGCATGTCGATCTATGTACATGCAAGCAACAATATACTTTAGCTGCAAAAACAAAAATTCAACAACTTAATTCATAATTTTTTTCATAGACACAATACAACTTACGCACAGATACGTAATACCTACTGGGCTAATAGCGCCAATGATCTATATCTAGCCGTCAAACTTCGTCCTCCAAAAAACAGTCACCGCCAGTTTCAGTATCGCCTTCTATAACTTGTCTATGAAGCCGGAAGAGCTTGGCCTGAGCCTCCTTAGCCAATCGCTAACATTTGGGCGCGATAAGCCTAGAATTATTTTTTATTTTGCCGATACCACATTTATGCTACCAGCACCAAATTAAGGCATAGATTTCCTCGCCTCCACATTCCTTACACGTTAGACCTCCCTGCACCATACGATAAAATTTCTGGTAATAATTCTGTAAGCTATTCACCAGAAACAGCCCTCTCTACATTCAGTCGTTAGTTGTGCTAACTGATATTTTACAGAATTACAAATCAACATATCTAGCGTATCGTTTCAAGGCATAAAACACATTTATTTACTCCAATTATCCCGTTACCTAGTGTGGTATTTTTTACCTAGCAATCTTGCTAAAAAACATTGACACAAGCAGATTTTCACATTACTATAGAGATAGTTCCTGAATAAAAAAATTATACAGGAACCAGAAATAAACACTTCAGAAAACTCCACAACCATTAGAATGACTACTACTCGCAGGTAGTCATTCTTTTTTATCGCATAAATCAAAAAGAGCCCGAAAGGCTCTACAACAAACGATGTGGTGGAGCTGCCGGGTACTGCCCCCGGGTCCGCAGAGTAACCTGTTGTTTGTCTACGCACATAGCCTAACTCGTTAAATAATCGCTTATTCGCTCAAAGCTAGACAAACATACGAACTAGCGATCTGCTTAAAATCTTAATTAATGATATAGCAGAAATATCAACTAACCGATCTTGCTAAATATGACACACCTAGCCTATAGCAAGAGTCTAGGCGGATGCGGCTGCCAGTAATATTACGCAGCTAGCGCAAAGGCTGTCTGCCGTGGCATCAATGATGCAACAAACGCCTTCGCTTTGTTTGCAAATTTTGCATTTATATTCTGATAACGTCAGAAGTCGGTACGCAAAACAACCTGTTAAATTCTCTACGTCGAACGCTATATCAGCCCCACGTTACTTTTGACATTATATCACTTATTTACATCATCCGTATAGTATGATTAACTTTTAACTATATGGTCATGGCATCAACCGCTAAAATCCTTACGGTTTCACCCGTTGGATACGATGGCAGTATTGTAGAAGTAGAAAGTGACATATCAAATGGGCTGCCTAGTATACGCATAGTTGGTCTCGGTAATAAATCAATCGACGAATCTAAAGAACGAGTCCGCAGCGCCATCGTCAATTCTGGCCTAGAATACCCAACTAAACGTATCACCATCAACCTTGCGCCTGCCGAAATTCCAAAAGAAGGTACACATTATGACCTACCTATCGCCTTGTCTATCTTGTTATCAGCCGGACAACTCCGCGAACAGGATGTTGCAGATTCTATATTCGCTGGCGAGCTAGCGCTCAACGGAGACATCCGCCCCACTAGCGGCGCTATCAATATCGCCGAAACCGCAAAAAAATCTGGTATTAATACTATATACTTACCTTCTAATAACGCTAATCAAGCGTCTCTCGTAGGCGGCATAAATATCATACCTGTAGATAATATCAAGCAGCTTTACCTGCACTTAAAGAAAGAAAAACCCATCACCAAGGATGCTGTTTGTCCGCACATTTATTCAGAAGAAAGCGAGCCCAACAAACAAACCCTGCTCGATGAAGTTGCCGGTCAAGAACAAGCAAAACGCGCCCTCATAATCGCAGCGGCAGGACATCATAATATATTGCTATCCGGACCTCCAGGAGCCGGAAAATCAATGCTAGCAAAAACCCTACCCAACCTACTACCTCCGCTCTCGCCTGAAGAAATGTTAGCGGCTACAAAAATATACAGCATAGAGGGTTCCTCGACAGAATCTATTATCCGTCAGCGTCCATTTCGTTCCCCGCACCACACAGCCAGCCAGACATCGCTTATCGGCGGCGGATCAAGCCCGAAACCTGGCGAGATTAGCCTAGCGCACCTAGGAGTACTTTACTTAGATGAAATACCTGAGTTTTCGCATTCTTCTATTGAAGCCCTGAGACAACCCCTAGAAGACAAGAAAGTTACTATTACCAGATCGCGCATGCGTGCCACCTACCCCGCTAACTTTATGCTGGTTGCTACCATGAACCCTTGTCCTTGCGGATATTTTGGCGACCAAACCAAAGAATGCTCATGCACTCCAGCGCAAATAGCTAATTATCAACGCAAGCTATCGGGTCCGCTTATGGATAGAATTGATTTAGTCGTACACGTCTCACGCGTACCGAACAGTACATTGTCTTCATATAATTCGTTGTCTTGTAAACAACACAAAACTGCAGCAAACTTGATTAAAAATGCCCTCAATATCCAATCAATAAGGTACAATTGTAGCGATAAATACAACAGCAATTTAACAAATAGAGAAATAAATACATTTGCTAAACTTGATGAGAAATCAAAAAATATGTTGTCACAGGCTTCGGATAAACTGAGCTTGAGCCCACGCAGCTATTTCAAAATCATCCGTGTCGCCCGCACTATTGCAGATCTAGACAATAGCGCCAAAATACAAGCTGCACATATCGCAGAAGCTCTCCAATACCGATAACGAGCTTGATTTATTATCGGTAATTTGTTACCATGTACAGCGAGTATAGACTCAGTAAAACAACTGTTCTAAAGGAGAACTACGATTAATAATTCAACTCGCATAAATAACGCTATCCGCAGCAATGAGCTTCGCGTGATCGGGGCTGATGGTAAGCAGCTTGGCGTTATGTCTTTAAGAGAAGCTCTAGATATTGCACAAAAAGCAGGCGTTGATTTAGTAGAAATATCGCCTAAAGCTAACCCTCCTGTAGCTAAGATTGTTGATTGGGGAAAATATCAATATCAGAAGATGAAGGAGCAGCAAAAAGCACGGCGCAATAATAAAGCCAACGAGCTAAAGCAAATGCGATTTGGTTTGAAAATCGGTAGTAACGATCTAGAGATCAAGCTGCGCAAAATACGCGCTTTCTTGTCGGACGGACATAAAGTAAAAATCCTTATTTTCTTCCGCGGTCGAGAAATAGCCCATAAAAATTTAGGTTATGACTTGATAGACAAGATGATGGAACAGCTAAAAGACGAAGCTACGCTCGAGCAAAAACCAACGATGGCCGGGAGAAATCTCAGCATAGTAATAAGGAGTAAATAATGCCAAAAATGAAGACCCACAAGGGCACTGCTAAGCGCATAAAGCTAACCAGTACCGGCAAACTTACCCGTCGCCGCGCATTCGGGAACCACATGCTATCCAAGAAAAGCAAGTCGCGCAAGCGAAATATTAATACCAGCGCTATTATTAAAGGCGGCATAGCAAAAAACGTTAAGCGAGCATTGGGAGTCTAATATATGCGAGTCAAACGAGGAGTCGTCGCTTCGGCGAAACATAAGAAGACCTTAAAATTAGCCAAGGGAATGCAGCATAACCGCACCCGAAGCTTTCGCTTAGCTAAGCAAGCCGTAATTCGCGCCTTGCAGTACGCATATCGCGACCGCCGCAACAAAAAGCGCGATCTGCGCAGCCTGTGGATTACTCGTATCAATGCAGCTGCCCGCCAAAATGGCACAACCTACGGTAAATTGATAGCAGGTCTTCGCGCGACCAACATTGAAATCAACCGTAAGGTCCTCGCTGACTTAGCCGTCAACGAGCCGGAAGCTTTTTCTGAGATCGTCAAAGAAGCAACAAAGCAATAAAAATCCTTCTACGTAGAACTTAAGCCTAATAAAAGACCGCGAGATCAACTAGCGGTCTTTTATTAGGCTATCTATAAGCCGGGTTCTGTTATCGGTAATCATCTATCTAGGCTGCACATTGCTGCACAGCTCAAGCGGATGTTAGTATTATCAAGCGAACAACTTATACGATAATACACCTTGCAGCTGGCAGGGTTTACCCTCCTTCTATGTCACCATAGTCGGCTACGGTCTCTTACACCGCTCTTTTCACCCTTACTATCAGTCATCGTACATTAAGCAGATTTGAGATAGCGGTATCGTTTCTGTGGCACTTTCCCTAGAGTTACCTCTGGTCGCCGTTAGCGACTGCCATGTCCTACGCTGCCCGGACTTTCCTCTTGTTCTGTAAAGAACCAGCGATTACCCGATAGCCTAGCGTAATTATACCACAAAAAGCCTCCAGGCTAGCGACTGATATTCCCCGCTTATTGCAAGGTGGGTTCTCTCACAATATTCCCACGAGAATACTGCTGTTGAGATCCCTATCAATGATTTGTTAGGAAAATCATATACGCTGGTGCCTAAGAGGCTAATTATATTGTACCACGACTACCCGCCAAAAACGATAGAGAATCCTTTTAGTATGTTTACGATTATAAAGTTCATATAAGTAACTATTAACGAACCGCCAACCATAACTATGGCAAAGATTAATAAAACACCATATCTCTCTATAGTATCGAAAATGCTCCTCACAAAGTCGGGGGCAAGCGCATACAGTACTCGCGATCCATCCAATGGTGGTATCGGAATTATATTGAAAGCAAAAAACCCCAAATTCACCATTGTAAAAGCCGTTAATACAGAGTTCAACAAAGAACCCGCCTCGGACTTAGAGACTACAAGTATTGCGTACGCTACAAACGCTAAAAAGAAGTTCACTAACGGACCGCTTATAGCTACCAATGCCACTCCAATCTCGCCATGCTTTATATTGCTTGGATTAAAAGGTACTGGTTTTGCACCACCAAAGATTGGCACGCTAGCTCCAGTTGTCATGTTTGTAATAATTATTATCATCGGCAGTAATATAGTCATATACGGATCTATATGTTTTATCGGATTCAAAGTTAATCTGCCAAAATCATACGCAGTTCGATCACCCAAGCTATTTGCCACCAAGCCGTGAGCTAATTCATGCAACGTCATCGACACAAATATCACCATCAAAACAATAATTATATACAGAACATCCATCTAATTTATCATTGTACCAGCTCTTGACGAAGAATCAAAACCAGAGTATACTAGGACAGATTGATAATAACCGTAATTAAGAAGTGGAATCTACAATGGCAGCACGATGTGAGCTGACTGGCAAAGGCAAGCAGTTCGGAAACAAAGTAAGTTTCTCTCTGCAGCGCAACAAGCGAGTGTTCAAACCCAACCTTCAAAGAAAGACTTTAGTTGTTAATGGTAAAAAAATCACCATAGTACTTTCAACGAAGGCTATACGCACACTCAAGAAAAAAGGTATCATAGCTTCAGCCTAAGCCACAAAGTAAAATCCCCCTACAACAGGGGGATTTTATTATTTAACCTTAGACTATGTTATCTCGTTCGCGACAATATATACGTCGTTAATACCGTTGGCAGCGAGGAGTCATTCTTTACTTTTAGTTTAGATACATTTTCGACAGGCGCACCCATTTCTTTAACAAAAACTTCGGCCGAGTCCTGTGGCACTTCGTAAGATATACCGCTATCAGCATAATGTATCGGCACGACAACCTTCGGGCTAATAGCACGAACCAGAGCCACAGCGCTCGTGGCATCAAGCGTATAGCCAGATCCACCGACTGGAACTATTAGGATGTCTATCACTCCAAGATTTTCTAATTGATCATCGTTTAATTTTGGTTCGATGTTACCAATAACACCTATAGCAACATTACCGCATTCTACCCGATAAATTGTATCTAGTTTTTCATTGCTGCCGCTATCAAGATGTCGAACAGCAGCAATTCCTTTTATAACAAAATCTCCTATTTCGTATTCGCCAGGACCATTAACTACGAGCTTTGCGCCATCTGCCTTAACAGCGAAGCGATCCTCGGTAGCAAGTTCAACGCAACCGGTAGTTTTGGCATCTTTTAGTCCAATCAACGACAATTTCGGATCTGTAATAATAGTAGTCTTTTTACCCGAAAGTACAATCGTGTTTCCGCCTTTGTATTCTATGTCAAACACTCTTTTTTCCTCCTTCATTTCTATCGCTGCAGAATATTTTCACTATCTACTACAACTTCGTGTCTGCTTGATAATATATCATTAATGAACCTATCATGCACGCTCAAACGATAATAGAATTCGTCGTACAGCATTCTACTAAACGTTAGCTGCCTACCGACTTTTATTTCTATTCCATTTACTACATCCGCTACACGTTTAGATTCGACATTACCGACGATCAATAAATCAACCTTGCTCGCTGAACCGCGAACCAATACACCTGCTGCTATCACAATTTTTGCTTTAGGCAAAGCCGCCAGAGCAATTCGCCAATCGTCTGTCTCGCTACTAGCAGATTGTTTTGAAAATCTTTTTGGTTTTTGCTTGCTAACATCATTATTAGTAAAAATCTCTTTGAGCGGTTTGTAGTGAATGTAAGAGCGGTTAATCTCGTAATATAGTTTATTATCGTTTGTATTACTCAGCAGCACACCAGCATCAAGCATATTAGATAGCTCTCTGCGCACAGAATTTATCTGTTCGCCAATCAACCGCGTAATCTCGCGGACATAAAACGACTTTCCAGGATTGTTAAGAAAGAGATGCAGAAGTTTTACCCTCGTTTTTGAACCAAATAATGCGTCAATCATACCGTAAACCCTTTAGTATAAGAGTATCATATCTAAGAGCTCTTATCTAGATTGTTCACGATGTAGATCCATGCTTCATCAATACTAAACCATTTAATATCCTTATTACGCCTCAGCCAAGTAAGCTGGCGTTTAGCCAACCGCCAATCTAGTACACAAAGTTTTCGCTCAAGTTCAATCTCGTTAATTGTGCCATCTAGATATTGTTTGATAAGCGGATAGACATTCCCAGTCATTGCCTCGTTGTACCAGCCCCACTTCTCTGCCGCGCGTATAGCTTCATTTATTGTTGTATTACCTACAATATTCTTTGCCCGCTCTTCAATTCTGCTTCTTAGGATGTCTCTGTCTGTCGCTATACCTACTAGTATAGTATTGCTAATTATTTTATCATTTTTGAGAGGATCTTCCCCTTTGCGTAGAATGGCGTTAATAATATGTCGCTTATTTTTTATATTTTTCGGCAATTTAATGTTGTTTTTTTCGCAATGATATATAAGCTGTTCTAACGATTTATTCTCAAGTTTACGCCGTTCATCAAGATTGTTTGAATACGCCGTAAACTTAAAATCGTACAGTACGCTATCAATATACAAACCAGTACCGCCAGCTATAATCGGCAGATGCCCGCGTGAACGAATTTCGCTAATCTTTCGCTGAGCATACACCTTAAAATTTGCTGCCGTAAACCTCTCTCCTGGATCGACCATATCAATGCCCCAATGCGGTATCCCTTGTTGTTCTTCAGACGTAGGTTTAGCTGTACCAACATCGAGTCCGCGATAAATTGCTCGCGAGTCAGCCGAGATGACCTCACCGTTAAATTTTTTAGCGATCCGAATTGCTAGCTCAGTTTTGCCGCTAGCAGTCGGGCCAGCAATAACGACTAGCGGCAAATCTGTTACGTCAGCTGCTGCTAGCAATTTATTATCGCGCTCAACAGCGGCAGCTATTTTTTTCATTATTGAATGCTCTGAATGTATTCAGCTAGTTGATCAATAGAAACTTGCTCCTCGCCCGCGCGAGTACGAACGCTAACGACACGTGCAGCCTTATCCTTTGGACCAACTATAATTTGTACTGGAATTTTTACAACAGTTGCCTCACGGATTTTTTTGCCTAAAGACTCATTACGCGTATCTGCTGTGAATCTTACTTCGTTGTATTTTATAGGACGCATCAATACCTCTGTTTTTAGCACTGATGTAATTTCATAAACATAGTCATTTACTGTATCATTAACTGTAAGAATACGAACCTGTTCAGGTGCAATCCAGAATGGAAACCAGCCAGCTGTATGCTCAATGAATACGCTCAAAAAGCGTTCAATTGAACCAAGCAATGCACTGTGAATCATTACTGGACGTTCCGAATCGCCAGACTCATTTATGTATTCAAGACCAAAACGTTCAGGCTGGACAAAGTCTAACTGCACTGTCGCAACCTGATGTTCTCGTCCAATCGCATCGGTCGCCATGAAGTCTATTTTTGGCCCATAGAAAGCTGCTTCGCCTTCCTGTTCAAAATAGTCAAGACCTTTAGCGACAACTGCAGCTTTGAGTTGCGATTGAGCTGATTGCCACAATTCTAACTCGCCCAAATAGCCTTCGCCATCGTCGCGGTAACTTAATCGCACGCGCAATTTCATACCAACGATATCGTACAATTCTTGCGCGCAAGCTAGCAAATTATTAATTTCTTGTTCAATTTGGTCAGGCCGGCAAAAGACGTGGCTATCGTCCTGAGTTAACGAACGCACGCGGCTCAAACCGCCTAATTCACCAGTTTTCTCGTCGCGGTAGTCGGTCGTTGTTTCTAAATAACGTATCGGCATCTCGCGATAACTGCGCGGCTGCGAGGCAAAAATCTGAGTGTGATGCGGACAGTTCATCGGCTTGAGCGCCATCTTGTCGCTAGTCTCTTGGCTAGTCACCAAAAAAAGTTCGTCGCCAAATTTCGCCCAATGTCCTGATGCTTCGTATAAATCCTTCTTGGTGATATGCGGTGTCCAAACTTTCGTGAAACCGTATTTTTGGCGCAGCTCGTTCGATAACTGCGCTGCCTTTTCGCGCAGAACCGTACCGCGCGGCGTAAACAACGGCAAACCGATGCCAACAAGCGGCGACATAGTATAAAGATCAAGTTCTTTACCGAGCTTACGATGATCGCGCTTCTTTGCCTCTTCTAGCATATCCAAGTAACCGTCCAGTTCAGCTTGAGTCGCAAAAGCGACACCGTACAAACGCTGCATCTGCGGGTTGTTCTCATTACCGCGCCAATACGCACCAGCAACGCGCATTAACTTGAAAGCTCCAACCTTGCCGGTGCTTCCAACGTGACCGCCACGACATAAGTCAGTATAATCACCCTGCGAATATAACGATACAGTGTCAACCTTGCTTTCATCATCGCTGACAGAACCAAGCTTCTGGCCCGCTAGGTCTTTCGCTATTGTCGTACCTGACCGTTTCAAGTCGTTAAGTAATTCAATTTTGTAAGGCTGATCGTTTTCTTTCGCCCAAGTTATCGCTTCATCAACCGGCACATCTTGACGCGTAAACGGCAGATCGCGTGCGATAATATCTCGCATTTCTTTTTCAATACGGCTAAAATCATCCTCCGATATCTTTACATCACCAAGATCAATATCGTAGTAAAAACCATTATCAATAGCCGGCCCAACACCGAATTTAGCCTGCGGCCATAAATGCTGCACCGCCTGCGCCATAATATGCGCTAGACTGTGCCGCATTGATTGTAATTGCTGTTCGTTCATAATGAACCTCCTTTTTAGAAAATATAAAAGCACGCAAGCGTTTTTACGCGCGTGCCTCGGTCCCAAAAACGGGAGGTTCCACCTTGGCTATTACTCTTGCTCCGACTTTTTACGTGCGCCGCAACCGCCAACACGAGACTCAAGAGGTGGTTAGACTCCGTCAACGTCTACTTAGTATATTACTGGCTATTCTGTCATATTGCAATACGTATTGATTTCTGCTACCATTAAGTGCAGCTGGGCGATTAGCTCATTTGGCTAGAGCGCTTCATTGACGTTGAAGAGGTGAGAGGTTCGAATCCTCTATTGCCCACCAGAGCAATCATGTAACTTGCCGTAATTTAGACGGCAAGTTTTTTATTTTGCATAATATTTTATACACAAATATTAAAAGTTTTCCACGTCGTTATTCGGTGTCTAATCAACATTTCTATGCGTCTGGTGATATATCATTATGAATTATCTAACTTGACAAAAAATATTACTTATGCTAATATAGAAGTATGACTAAACAACATACCAAAACAAAATCTATAACATACAAAAAGCAATCTCGGCTAAGCCGCTATACCATTTACTACGAGCTCAAATAACGTAACAAGCTGAGCTGCTTTGCTTGGTATTGTAATCACGTAAAGTAATTCAGTGTCTCGCGATCAGTGTTGGTAGTCTCAGCTAAAAGACTAATCTTTCGTTTACTATAATAATTTGTTTTTAATATAAACTCACCTGTCACCCATTTTTATTTAGCTTAAAACTTAATGATAATTTTATAATTTTGATTTACGTCTAGCTTTCTTGAGGGCGTCCTTCTTGGCCTTTGTTTTAGCACGCGACGACAACGTTGCCTTGTCGGTTACATCAAATTTCTCAAGATATTTACCTAACAGCAAATGCGTCTGCGCTGCCATTGATGCTGCAGAACTATAACAGATTGATGTAACAGGCATCAGAAACCATTGCAAAACCATAAAAACGGTTCGCGAACGCTTATAACGTTCTGGACGAGGAGGCAGCATCTTCAGCATCAGTAAAATCGTAATAAATATTCCGATAACTGCTACCTGTTGAATGTGGCTAACTATTAGCGGCAGAGCATGCGCAGAAATATTTCTGGAAGCTTCGGGATTGGTTAATAATGGCACCCACGCGCCAAAAGCAACCAATATTGACATCGTAGCTAAGCTAACATGATTATCAATTAGTCGTATGAATCTTGCCAATGTTTCCCAAAAAGGAGCTGTTCGCTGGCGCGTAAACAATCTGACTGCTACATATGGTATATCCGAAGCACCATACCCCCAGCGCCGCAACTGTTTAAACTGACTAATAAGCGTTGCTTTAAATGTGTCTGATAACACGGCATCTTGATATACAGGAACATGGATTGGCATAACACTATAATCACCTTTAAAGTAGAAATAACTACGCCAATACTGATGCCCATCCTCAACAATACTGCGCTTACTCCAGAAATCCATACTCACAAGCGCCGAAAGCGGCTGACTATGAGCTGCAAAATTACGCAAAGTATGCGGCCGCATACTACCAATAATAGTCCAAAACGAATTGCCCGTTGCTAGCACCCGCATTGGTGCTGGCGCATCCCAAATATTACCGAAATACAAAGCCACTGGCTGATATGATAGTCTTTCGCGGTTAGGGGTAACAGCATATTTATACGCCACATAATCAAAATAGGTTGAGTAAGGCCGATTATCGCTATCAAGGGTTGTAACGATTACTTGGTTATATTCAATCTTTTTATTGTCGCACCACTGCTTGAGGTCATAGCCTGCATACGTAATATTTGGACCCTTGCCCGGTATCTCGTCCGGCAAATCTTTAGGGTGTTGAATAATCCGAAAGTCGCAAAATACGCCAGCGTATTCATCGCGAAGACGTCTGGCAGTCTCTGCCATCTGCTCGCCGCCGCGTTCTTCGTAAGCCAAATATACAATCAACCTCTCGTTCGGATATGTTGTATTATTTACTGACTCTACCGTCGGCTTCAATACTTCGTAAGACTCGTTATAAGCAGCAATTAGTACTGCATGATAAATATCTCTGGGATCTATGATCTGCAACTCGCCTTTTTCGATAGACAGAATAGTTTGCTGATGCACATCAGCTTCAAAATCTTTTTTATTAATTTTAATTTCGGGCGACTTGCCCGCGGCAGCCTGCGATAGATCATCAAGTCGAGCACTCCAATCAATTTTCTCGGCCCGAACAAGTTGCCGGTGGCCCAGTAAAGTTCTATAAGAAATGCCTATAGCCTTAACAAACGTAGTTAACACCAATAACAATAAGTAAATAGCTGCCAGAAAAGGACTAAATACTGATAAAACTACTAGCAAAATTAACATGCCATAGCTTATTAACGCTGGCAGCATCTCAAAAAAACGATAAAGCTTCGACCTTTTACCAAGAGGAATTTCTAAGTCTGGACAACTCATGCCGCCCGTCCTAAAGATAGGACGCCAAAAGCGTACATAGCAGCAATCAGCATAATGATAAACGCGCACCATCCAATTGCCTTAGCAGTTGTTGTTTTTTCCAACAGATAAAACTTTATCATTAGCGCGCCATGGATGACAGTTACTAACGTGAAAAATCCAGAAAATAATAATAAATACTGCCAGTGATCTTTGTAAAAATGTACTTGCCCGAAAGCAGTATAACGCGAATAAACCGTAATCTCGCTGGGCGTAATCTGCATAGACACGGCAATTGAACAAACTATATCTAAAATTAGCATCGCTACGAGAAAAAGAACAAGAGTCCTATTCTTGAGAACACCTAATAACGACTTAATGATTTCGCTTTTCATAACCTATAAACTATGGAGCCGTCTGCCGGGATTGAACCGGCGACCTGCGCGTTACGAATGCGCCGCTCTACCAACTGAGCTAAGACGGCAATACGTCTATATTATAACAAAAGCCAAACAATCCTACCATAGAAAAAGCCCCACTTCGTGGGACGCTTTCTATGGCGCGCCCGACCGGATTCGAACCGGCGATCTCCTCCGTGACAGGGAGGCGTGATAGACCAGCTTCACTACGAGCGCAAACTATTCAGTGTGCATTATATATCATTACCTAGTTATGTGCAAGCGAAAAACGCCTACTGGTTAACTACCGCGCCGCCAGTTTGGCTGTTATCTGGAATGGTTATATATTCGCTAATCTTACCACTCTTTTTTAGCTGCTCAAATTGCGACTTAAAAGCCGTCAACGGTATATGAATATATTCAAAGGTTATCTTCTTGTCAGTTTTCGCAACAACTTTTACTATATAATAACCATCGTCATTAGTGCTCCTTGTAATACCGGATAGGCTGCCGACTGGAGTTTTTGAAATGTCCGAAACTCTAAGTCCATTAAATTTACTGCTAATATCAACCGATCCGCTATTGCCAGCTGATAACTTGCCCTCGGTCGATTGTTTATTGATAGTTTCAACCGTTTTGGCAAAGTCGCCATTAGACTTCAGTAAAGATAAGGCTTTATCAGCCTGATCTTTTGCAGTTGTATCCATAGCAAAGGCGACTTTGTTTTTTAGCAGCCCGTTTTCAACAATTAGCCGATAGTCATCAGCGCTCTCTCCGTAAAGCATACGAATCGACGCATCATATGTTTCTTGCGACACGCGGCCGTTAATCGTCGTGCGTTCCTGGTCAATAAAATCGTTAACATCTTTTCGCGAAATACTAACATTATAGCGCTTAGCCAGTTTGCGAGCGTAAGCTGCTTGTTGAGCTAGATTCATTGAACGATATTTAATGTCGTCAAGCTGAACATACCAGTCTTTGGAGTTGACCTTAACCTCACCATATTTATTTAAGTAATATTCAGAAGCTCGGTACTGCACCAAATAATCGCTATACCGAACCGGCTCGCCGTCAATACTGCCAACTGGCAACATTGCAATGCGAGAAATTCGATAAGCTATAGTGCTAGTATTCTGCATCGGATACATTACCGCCCAGCAACCAACTAATAGCAGAATGATACTGGCCATCGAAATAAGTACTGTATTAATAATCAGCTTATGCTTGGTGTATTGAATCGGATATTTAAACCTGCGGCCGCCAGCTAAAATCTGTTCGCGATGCTCAGCGATAGTCTCGTTAGTAATACGGCTCGCCGCTGGAGCTGGTTGTTTTTTACTTCGCTTCAACTTTATTTTCTTCATATATTTTCTGTCTCCTTAGTTCGGCTTCGTGAACTGCATCTTGCAACTCATTATATATCTTGCTAGGATGCTCGACTAGCCGAATAACCAGATCGCCAACGTAAGTACGCATGATGATGGTGCCAAACTTGAACACTTCGCCGCTAAACCCAGGTATATTATAACTTATACTTTGGACCTTATCTAGATTTATTTCTACAACATCCCGGCCAAAGAAGCCGCGCTGAGTAATCTGGCGAATGCGCTCGTTAGTCACCGCGTACACAGTATAAAACCACATCAAGAAGTGATAAATAAACAAGATTAAGCCAAGCACAAAACCGCCAAAAAATATCCATAGCAAATCAAGATTAGTCTGCCAGATCAAGAACGGTATTGCACCGACAGTCATCGGAATTAGCAGCGAATAAAAACCCTTCCGCATAGCAATAATGTGCCGTCGAAAAACTAGCAATACTTTCTCGCCGTCGTGTAATCCTTCAAATTCTGCTGCCATAGTAATATCCTGGTACCCCGGACAGGAGTCGAACCTACAACCATTTCCTTAGGACGGAACTGCTCTATCCAATTGAGCTACCGGGGCCCTGGGATTAGTGTAACATCGCAAGCACTAGCGAGTAAAGCGCTCGCTAGTTCGATGATAACTATATAACTCATCATCGCTAAACCAATGCGATATTTCTTCTGCAGCTTCCTCGATGTTACCGCTAGCATGAATTAGATTAGGCACTCCCTTGCCTTCGCTATCAGCATACTGGAAGCTCATGTGCGAAAAGTCACCGCGAATGGTACCAGGAGCAGCACTTTTTGGTTCTGTCGCACCGACAAGTTTGCGAACCAGATCAACCGCTTCAACGCCCTCAAGTACCATCGCGATAACCGGCCCCTGAACCATCATTTCTAACGTAACGTCAAACTTTTCTTTGCCGCGGCGAGTGATCATTTTGCCAATTTCTTCGTAGTGGCGGTAGTAGTGCTGCTTGTCGGGCGCAATCATTTTAGTAGCGACTATTTTCAGTCCAACCTGCTCGAAACGCGTCAGAATACGCCCAACTAAGCCCCGCTGCACCGAATCCGGCTTAAAGACAATTAGTGTTTTTTCTACATCACCCATCATTTATACCTCCTATTTATACGGTTGCTTTACCGCTATTATATCAGATATATCTAAGTTATTTACTATAAATATTTTGAATAACTTTTTTGTTCGATATATTGTTTATCTACCCTTAACGACGTACAATATTCTTATGGATATGTCAGAGCTGATTGAAGATTTCATGGAGTATCTCCAAATTGAACGCGGACGATCGATCAAGACTAGCGAGGCGTATCGCCACTATCTAGAGCGTTTTCTAGAATTCGCTGGGTTCGACTTAACGGTTGATAATATCCGCCCAGAGTTGGTCAGAAAATATCGCTTATGGCTCAATCGCTATCAGACAGATCGCGGCGGCACTTTATCGCTTATTACTCAGAATTATCACCTCATTGCCCTGCGCGGCTTTCTTGATTACCTAAGTAAGCGCGATATCGAAAGTATGGCGCCAAACAAAATAGAATTACCGAGAGTTCACCGCAAACAAGTCACTTTTTTGTACAGCGACGAGGTACAGCGTATGCTTGATGTAGTACCTAATGATGATAGTTTGCCAGCACTTCGCGATAGAGCCATTCTCGAACTTCTCTTCTCTAGCGGACTGCGCGTATCGGAACTTGTTGGACTTAATAAAGATCACGTCAATATGCAGCGCCGCGAGTTTACTGTCCGCGGTAAAGGACAAAAGGACCGCCCGGTTTTTATCAGCAAACGGGCAGCTGAACGCGTCCAGGATTACTTATCGGCGCGAACCGATTCTTTACAACCTCTGTTCCTGAGCTATAGCCGCAATAGCGGCACGACTAGCACTTCTGGTGATTATCGGCGGCTATCGCAGCGCAGCATTCAGCGAATTATCGAAAAATACACTAAGCTAGCTGGCATTACCAAACACGTCAGTCCGCACACTATGCGGCATAGCTTTGCGACCGATTTGCTAATGAACGGCGCCGATATTAGAAGCGTACAAAGCATGCTCGGACACAGCAGTATCGCTACCACTCAAGTATATACCCATGTAACCGACCAGCATCTCAAAGACGTTTACGAGCAATTTCACACCGACACTGAATAAATTTTTTATTCAATTATCTCTATTACTCTATGGTTTTACTGCTCTTCTGGAATAACTTTGCATGTTAATGCCGAAGGTACCCCTTGATTAGTTACCGAGAAGTCTTTACAAAGACTGCCTGTAATATCAACTACATATTCAGGATAATTGATATTGCTAGACGAGCTAATCCGGCTAGATACGCGACGATATACATCACCGGCTCGGCCAGTTGAATCGACTTTTGGCTGCACGCCGTCAAATTTAATTGTACCATCGCCGATATTATCAAACGATAATCTAACATCAGTGTCATTATAAATACTGGTGATTCGCAAAAAAGCCATTGGATTGCCAGCAACAAGATTGCGCGGCAATGTGACATAGGCCGAACAAGCATATTGATGATTATCAAAAGCTTCCGCTGAACACGTAATTGGTGAGACGCCTGCTATCGCGTTTGTAGCGCTACCAGCAGCACGAACCGATTGTGGCGCCACCGCATTAAACGCAGTACTATCTAACAAATTTCTCGGCGCACGAATACCAGACGGACGCAAGAAGGCAGTCGAGACAATTGAGCTATCAAAACTTTGTTGCCCGTTAACTGTCGTGCTCTCTGGAACAACCGCCTGAATACGCAATAGCGCTGGCGCATCAGCCGGCCATTCCACGCGTTTTGGTAAAGTGTCGCCGCCATCAGCAGACGATATTGTCGACACCTTATCATTTTTCATCATCCATTGAAGCCTAATCATAGAGGTATCTTTATTGACGCGCAACGGCACAACGCGCGAGCTGCCCTCCTTGAGACTATACACCACATCGCTTGTTTGCGAATCAATCAATACACAAGTATAAGCCTGTCCGCTAATGTATTGTAAGTTAGTACCACTCTTGATAGTGATAGCGGTATTACTTATGCTACTAATTATGCCAGCATCTTGTATTGTACTGCAACGTTTAGCAGCAATCGCCTTACAAGCAGCGCTAGCCGAGCCGCCGCGCTGGCAAGCCATAATCGCCCGCTTGCCATCCTCGACGCCCGCCACCGCAGATTCGTAGGCGGTACGCGACAAGTTATTATTGGAAGCGCGCGATTCTTCTTGAACCATGATGCGAATAAAGCCAGTTGACACTACCATTAATAATATAGCTGTAAACATTACAACAATAATTGAAACTAGGCCGGATTGCTTGGAATGCGTCATGATGCCCTCTCTGTAATTATAGTTTCCGCGAACTGATTAATCGCGCAAAAAGTATAGTTATTAGTCTCTTCAGACTGTGCTAAGCACTGCGCATCGCTAGAATTAATTATGCCATTACGATAGGTATCCTCTTCATAAGTACCAAGCGTATAACCAATCGTATAACCAGCCCGGCTATTACTATCGACAAATAGATCGGTCAAAGAAATATTGTGAATTGCTAGACCGGTATCTTTATCGCCTAGTACTTCTACGGCATTCATCGGAGCACCCTTAGTAATCACTTTTGGGTATTGCCCTCTCGTCGCCTTGCATAGAGAGCCATCCGGGTCAGCCACGCGGGCAAAAACGATTTTGCTGTGGCTAGGATCATCATCGTAAACCACGCCAGCACTAGCGTCCCTTGACCTCAAGTTCTCTGGCGTATTCCAAACATAAGTATACGAGCCAAAACACAATCGGCCCAAACCACCGGTACCACTATCGCTAGGAGCCACCTGAACGATGTCTCGGCCCTTTGCCGACAAACCATCACGCTTTATCATATCGCCAACCTCGCGGCCAGCAGAATTAATCGTTTTAATCGTGATACCTTTGTGATACATATTCATCAGCTGTATTGTAGTAGTTGCTACCGCCACTAACAGCACCGCTACTCCAGTCATAGCTAAAAGCAATTCTACTAAAGTAAAACCCTGTATCTGATTTGTATTCTTATTACTTGTCATATATCCTCGTCACCGTTCCTATGGTTAACGGCGCTGCCGCACCAACACTATCCCAGCAAGCATTCACATACACATCGTAAGCTTTAGCAGTATTTACGCCTGAGTTCTGCTCGGCTCGAACAATTTGGGCAAAAACACCGTATGTTTTAGCGTTAATTAAATCAACATTAGCGTAAACTGAAGGCGACGAATATGTCGTGTTCAAAACGCGCACCGGCAGAACTGTATCATTCTTTTGATCAACCGACATAAAAAAGGCATTTGTGCCAGTGGCTAAATCAACACGGCCGCCAGGTGCAGGACAGCCATCTGAGCTGGCACTCACAACATCAAGTGGATTATTAACCAAAAATTTGCTGCTAGTTAGCTCCGCCCACTGCGCAGGATTAGTATCTTTAACATACCTAATGAGGGACACTTGAGCGTCAAGTTGCTGGCGGACAAGCGTAATCTCAAGCGAACGCTGGGCAATCTGCGTACCGCGATTCATAACTATGTAAGTTCCTACGGTCAACAAGCTGAATACCACAAAACTAAACATTACCTCAATAATGGTGTCACCGCGACTATAACGCATCTAGCAGCCCTCCCCGACAACTTGTACTGAGCTTTCTAGTGCTGCATCGCGGTCAATCCGCACACCTAACCGCGCGCCAGTTAGCCAGCCGCTAGGGTCAACGCAAAGCCTCGCCTGATTTAACCCGCCTGCCGTTATCGTGTCGCTAACGCTTGTCTTGTTAGAAAAGTACGTGTGGATAACACCGCTGACTGGCGACCGTACGATGGCGATCGAGATTATTCGATCAGTTTTACTCTCATCAATTCGAGTATCCCAGCCAAGCGCATAATTATCAACAGAATGGCCAGTATTTGAGGTGGTTAGCAGCGCCGACTTAGTAGCCGACAACGCGCTCCTATCTGCTGCCCTCTGCAAAAAATCGTAATCGCCTTGCGATAATAAAGCCTTGTTCATTTGGTCTTCGTTTTCTGTCGCTATATACAGCGGCCGTGCTGTAAAGTTAACACCATCAACCGACGATATAAAACGTCCAACAATCATGCACACGCGGCTAGTACCTGCCAATACTGTACTGCTATCGCTAACGACTATCCGGTCTTTATCGGCATTAAGCCCGCATTCATTGTGATTTTCTGTATCATTTTGAACATTCACGGTTTTGTCATATTGGCCTTGGATAAAATCGGCAAACGAATCAACAGCATCGCGATAACGCTGAGCGCCAATAGTACCGCCGACTGTCGCCAATATACCAGCAGCCAACACCCCCGAAACAGCCAGGAACAACATTACCTCGATAATTGTGAAGCCCCCCGACAATTTATTCATATCACTATTTTAGCATAAGCATCATAACATTGACACTAGAAAAACGATGCAATCACTAGCCAGTCCATAATTCGCGCACCAACAAAAAACGAAATAAACGATCCTAAGGCCAACAACGGGCCAAAAGCAATCTCGCTATTAGCTTTGAGTTTCTTGCTAGCAAGTCCTGGAATCACCAAGACACAGCCAATTAAGTTAGCTAGAAACAGCCCAACAAAAGCCGTCTGCCACGAAGCCAATATCAACCCCAAGCCAACACCTAATTTCACGTCGCCTAGACCGATCCACTTACCTTTCGATAGCAAGTAGAGCACGCCATAAACACCCGACATAATTATTAGCGCTATTGCCAAACTATATAATTTAACGTCATTAACTATAAAATAGCGCAACACCACAAAGACTAGCGAGACCAGGCCATACGAAACAGTAAGAAAGTCTGGCAGAATTCGCCACTTAATATCGTAAGCGACTAACATGATTAAAACTACCAACGATACACACCAAACAGCAAACAATACCCACTGCAACCCCGCCAGGTGCCATGGCCAGGCCAAGAACGATACCATAAATGCCACCGCGAGAGATAATTCCATCAACGGCTCAAAGTGACCGATGCGCTTACCACAATATCGGCAACGACCGCGTGTCGATAGCCAGCTGATTAGCGGAATCAAGTCGCGTAAACCGAGTTGGTGCCCGCAGCTCAAGCAGCGCGAGCGGTCTTGCTGCTTCTTGCCCTTCAGGAGCGGCGATAATTTTTTGTATTCGGCCTTGCTGTAAGATTCGCCGGCCTTTTTGTCAGCAACAAGTTGGCGAGCTCGCAGCCGCCAGACTTGCGCTCCGGCAAAGCTGCCAAGCACCAGCCCGAATACCCCGCACACTATAGCAATTGATACAACTATCATACGTCTAGTATAGCAAAAAGGTTACGCTTTTGCGCAACCTTTTTTGCTAATCCTAAGCTAAATCTAAAGTTTTAGCTACGCATCTAAGCAGTATGCTGCGTTATTACCACTTTCTAGCTTAGTAATCGTTACGTATTGGCGGCGCGTCCCTTTGCTAAGTTTTTGAACACCCTCAGGTTGTGAGGCGTCACATTTAGCCTCACTGATTACTATGATACTTGCGTCATCGACAGTCACTTTTTCAGTATACTGTCGTACTTCAATCTTTGTAATATCAGTATTATCAGAAACACCATTTACGAATCTCCGCAAAACACCAGAATCAACTGAAGTAGTGCCGCGATTACTACCAACTGCGCTATTGTAGGCAGCTGACACGATACTAACATCGCTCTTGCGAGCTGTATCGCGCTGGCTAGCTTGCAGTGCTGGCAACGCAATAAACACCATCAAGAAAATCAGTGCAGCAATCGCCAGCACCAAAACGACCTCGATAATTGTAAAACCACGGTCTTTAATCTGTTGTTTTGTCATAATTTAGTTCCACCTTTCCCTTTGAACTTATGCTCAACTGTACCCAGTATAACGTAGGTTTTTTCAGTTGTCTAGGCCTATCGCACGCTGCCGACTAGACTGTAAATTGGGAATAATACCGCCCCAATCAGCACGCCGGCAAATATAGCCAGAATCACCATCATAATCGGCTCAATCATTGTTGAAATCGCTTGAATTTCTTCGTCGAGTTCGTCCTCATAAGCTTGTGCTGTCTTGCCCATCATTTCGTCGATCCTACCCGATTGTTCGCCGATTTTGATCATCTGCGGCACCATCGGCAAAATATAATCCTCTGTCTGCAAAGCAGCCGAAAGCGCTTTACCGCTCTGCACCTTACCAGCAGCTCTAGTGATCTCTTCGGCTACAACAGCGTTATTAACACCCTCAGCGGCAATAGCCAGCATATCCAGCATCGGTACGCCAGTAACTAGCAAAGTCTGTCCCATACGCGTAAACCGCGCCATATAAAGACGGCGGAACATACCTTTAAACGGCGGCATATTAAGCTTCAGATTATCCAATAAGCGAGAACCCGCTTCGGTACGAATATATTGCCGCGCAAAAAAGATCGCTAGCGCTAATAGAATTAAGGTCAACCACCAAAAATTAATCACAAAATTAGATATTCCGATTAAAATTGATGTCAAAACTGGCAAGGTCTTCTTCATATCAGAGTACAACTTGGCAACCTGCGGCACGATTGTTACCATCATAAATACGCCAACCGCAACCATCACCGCTAGGACAATACCAGGATATACCATAGCCCCGCGAATTTTGCTGACCATTGCCGCATCTTTTTCTTGCTGGTCGGCAATCCGTTTTAGTGCATCATCAAGCGTACCTGATGCTTCGCCAGCGGTAACTAGCGCAATGAAAATTTTATTAAATACTTCTGGATGTTTGCCAAAAGCCGAAGATAATGTCTTACCGCCTTCAACGTCGGCAATGATTTCTTGGACGATCTCCTGCATTTTTTTGTTGGCAGTCTGTTCAAATACCGTATGCAGGCTTTGCGTCAACGGTAATCCAGCACCGATCAACGTTGCCAACTGGCGCGAGAAAATGATCTTATCCTTGCTAGAAATTCGGTTGGTAAAGCGCGCTAGCCAGCCGCCCTCGACTTCCTCCTTGATTGATAGCGGCATATAGCCCTGAGCAGTCAGCGCTTTAGCGGCTTCGCTCTCGGATTCGGCTTGAACAAGCGATTTGACAATGTTCCCCGTCGCTTTATCGCGTGCTTCGTAGGTAAACTTTTTCATTAACTATCCCCTGATTAACCTTTCAAATTCAGTCAAGTCAACAGCGAATTCCCGCGCGCTATCATAAGTAATCGTGCCGCTTTGGACCAACTGAACCAATGTGCGATCCATTGTCTGCATACCTTGGTCGGCACCGGTTTGGATAATCGCGTCAAGCTGATGGGTCTTGCCTTCGCGAATAACGTTACGAACAGCTGGATTAGCAATCAAAATTTCAGCCGATACTACCCGACCGCCGCCGATTGCCGGTACTAACCGCTGCGAGCAAATTGCCATCAAAATATTACTGAGCTGCGCGCGGATTTGCGGCTGCTGATGTGGCGGGAAGACGTCAATCATACGGTCGATCGATTGCGCCGCCGAGTTGGTGTGCAACGTCGCAAACACCAAGTGCCCGGTCTCGGCAATGGTGATCGCCGCCGAGATCGTCTCGAGGTCGCGCATCTCACCAATCAGCACCACGTCTGGGTCTTGGCGCAGGCTAGAGCGCAGTGCCGCTGAGAACGAATAGGTATCGTAGTGAACTTCGCGCTGCACTACTACCGATTTTTTCGACTTGTGCGTAAACTCAATCGGGTCTTCGATAGTAATAATATGTTGCGATTTTTCGGAGTTAATCTTATCAACCAAGGCCGCCAGAGTAGTCGACTTACCCGAGCCAGTCGGCCCAGTCACCAGCACCAAACCGCGCGGGTAATCGGCAAAATTCATCACTACCGGCGGCATGCCTAGCTCGGTAACAGATTTAATTTCATTTGGAATCAAGCGCAGCGCTGCCGCTAGATTACCGCGCTCATGGAAAGCATTGACCCGAAATCGCCCGAGCGTACCGAAAGCAAAGCTAAAATCAAACTCTTTATCCTTGAGAAGAATCTGCTGCTGATCTTCGTCGAGAATTGCAAATACCAGCGACTCGACTTGCGCTTCATCGAGAGCATCAAAACCAGCAATAGCTATCAATGTGCCGTCAATTCGCAGCATCGGCGGCAAACCAACTTGAATATGCAAGTCGCTAGCTCGGCGCTTGATAACTTCCTCTAGTAAAACTTCAATCCGTAATTCTTGTTCTGGCATTGTCCCCTCCTTTTATGCTGTGTCTGCCGACGTTACGCGGTTTACTTCTTCTAGTGTAGTGATTCCTTGCAAGGCTTTCAAGTAGCCGTCTTGGCGCATTGTAATCATACCATCCTCGACTGCTTTGCGCTGGATCTCGTTGCTAGTGGCCCGGCGAACAATTAAGTCTTGGATGCCTTCATTTACATCCATTACCTCGTACAGCCCAGCCCGACCACTATAGCCATGCGGCGTAGCTGGCGTATCGCGACCTTTGACCAGCACGTAGGCTCGTTGATTGGCTAATGGCAAGTCCTTGTAGCCCAAATCCTCGGACACGCGCGCTACATCCTCTTTGGTCTTGGGCAATAAATGCCCCACCGTCTCGAGAATCATCTGCGTCTCAAGCGGGTTCGACCAGTAAGCATCGCGATGCGGCGACACGCGGCGCACTAGCCGCTGGCCAATTACTGTGTTGACCGTGCTAGCAATCAGGAACGGCTCGACATCCATATCAAGTAAGCGCGGCAATACTCCGGCCGCCGAATTGGTATGCAGCGTCGAGAACACCAGATGTCCCGTTAGTGCTGCTTGCACGCCAAGGTTAGCCGTCTCGCTATCACGCATCTCGCCAACCATCACTACGTCTGGATCTTGGCGCAAGATACTGCGCAGACCATTAGCAAACGTCAAACCAACGTCGTTATTAACCTGGATCTGGTTAACGCCGTCTATCTTATACTCAACTGGATCCTCAAGTGTCACAATATTAATCGCATCGGTTTTAATCTCTTTAATCAGCGCGTATAAGCTGGTTGATTTACCGCTACCAGTCGGGCCGCTTGTCAGAATCATACCGTTAGGGCGCTTGATGCCTTTGCGAATCATTCGTAAGGCTCGACCGACATAGCCCATTTGCTCGAGATCGAACGTGTTACCAGTTTTGTCAAGCAAGCGAATCACCACCTGTTCACCCCAAACAACCGGACTAACAGCGATACGCAAATCAACTTCCTTGCCAGCCACATTAACTGCAAATTGACCGTCCTGCGGAATGCGATGTTCGTCAATTTTCAAATTGGATAAGATTTTGATGCGGCTAACTAGCGCCGGCTCAATGCTCTTCGGCAGCTGCATAACCTCGCGCAGTACGCCATCGACGCGACAGCGTATTTTCAGCGATTTTTCGAGCGGTTCAATATGCACATCGCTGGCGCGGCTCTTGACTGCATACTCTAGGATAGTGCTCAATGCCCGGCTAATCGGCGAATCCTGGACTATAGTTTTGATATCGCTTGACGATTGAATAGCCTCGGCCTGAGTAGCCTGCGCCGCTTCGTCAACGGTCGATAAGTCGGTTTTATACTGGTCGAGAACATGACGAACGCCTGCTTCCGATGCCATAAAGACCTTGAGCGGCCGCTGAATACGGTTAGCTAAATAATCTACCGCCTGGACGTTATTGGCATCAATCATCGCCACCGCCAGACGATTGTTCACCTCGGCTAGCGGCACCGCCATGAAACGCTCGGCAATATCGCTCGGCAGCAGCGATAGGATACTCTGATCAATGATACTAGCCGTCAAATTAACATACGGCACGCCCGAAACGTGAGCAATAGCATGAGTCAACAGCTCGTCATCTATCTCGCCGATATCTTCCAAAACCGTCAACAACGGCTTGTTCGTTTTAGCCGACTGCTTAGTGGCTCTATCAATAACCCCGCGAGAAACCAAGCCCTCGTCAACCAAGAGCTTGATGAGCTTCTCCTGAATGTCATCGGTCATCAGCGCCACTAGAAAGACTCCTACCTATTTTGATTCTGACTACGATCCCGGTTTTGGCTCTGACTGGCTGCGGCATCAGGTGAATTAAGCGAGCTAGATGAACCAATTATTGTTTCTACTGTCGGATTTATGGCATTAGAATTAAAAACTTCCGAGCTTGGCTCTTTGACATCACTGCTCATTTTCTCGATAGTGCTAACACTAGCGCCAACCCGCGGCGCCTTAAGTGCAGGAATATTGTTACCAATAGTAAACGCTATTAGCATAGATAAACCGGCAATCAGTACAATCATCGCTATATCGCTCTTCTTCACGGCTTTATCCCCTTCTTGTTAAGTTGAACTGTTTTACCTGGCAAGTAATAAGCATGTCCAGAAATTGACATCGTAAACTTGGAGTCTGATGCTTCAATCGTCGACTCGTCAATATCAATCACGCGGATTGACTTTTCAAAATTTCGCAAAACGTCACGTAAAATATCTGCATTACTGGCTGATAGTTCCATCGTAAAGGCTATCTGTTGAACACTTCTAGAATTATCGGCATTGTTGTCGCTCGACGAGCTGTTATTTTTGTTACTGTCAGAGGAATTTTCGTTCGAAGAAACTGTTTGAAAAGACTCAAGCTTAGCGCCAGGCACTCGGCCAACCAAATTTTGCACAGAGGCGCCAAGTGCTAGCGAGTTGTCGTCAGCTGGCAAAGCGTCCAAGATAACACGCAGCGGGTCTTCCTTGTCATTAAGTTTTGCAGAGCCGAGCGCCGAATTGGTGTTTAACACGCGGATATTGTCGCGCAAACCGCCATACGTCTTAATATTACTATCGAGCGTCGATGTTGTTTGATTCTTTTCAGCTAGAACTTTCGTTTCAAAAACTATACGCTGTACTAGAAAACCGCCAATAACCAGCGCAAAGCCAACCAAAACCGACGCGCCTGCCACCCAGCCGAACATTACGCGGCCGCTACGATCAATTTGCCGGCGCTTATTTAGCGAGGTATCTTTCTTTGCTTCCGCCATTATTTATCCTCCTTTTTGTTTGAAGTCTTTGCCTCAAACAGCGAATCTGGCACGTGCTTTTTTGAATCAGTCACGTCTACCGAGCCAGTCGGCGAAACGATTACTAAGCTTTTAACGCTGTTCGATAACAATTCTTCGGGATAAGAAAACGTCAGAGTAAATGTCAGTTTCTTCTCTCCGCCAGAATCTTCGGCATACGCCGTGTTGGTAATTCTCACAGAGCTAGATAGCGGCGTTTCTGCAGATTCCGAATCTTTCGTGTATTTCAATTTAGTATTAAGAATGGTTTTTTTAAGCGCGTCTACCGCATTAAAACCGCCAGCGGTTGAGCCTTCTATGGTAATCGTTTTTTCTGACGCGTTATAACGTACTGTTGACATAGTCACGTTATTTGGCGCCTGCGGATTAACCGCGCTCAAGGTATCAAAGATGCGTGAATTAACGCCTCGATTACTGCTGATCATATCAATCTGAGTTAGCTGATTCTGAATAGTCAAAAGATCATTAATATCTGGTTTATCGCTAAGTTCTTTATATTTGCTTTTAATAGCATTATCAGCCTGGCCGCTAGCAAACTGCAGCGAACCCAAAGCAAGCCCCAGCACAATCACAGTACCTGCCGCAGCGGCAGCCACTAGCATCGATACCGATATCACCGTATTACGAACCCGCTGAGCGTGCAAATACTCCCGCTTAACGTCTGGTATTAGGTTTACTTCAATCATGACAAGTTTCTCCGTTTCGCTAGGCCAACCGCCGTAGCAAACTCGTTAGCAATCGGCGCTAGTTGCTGCTGCATGCTCTGCGAGACATTTATATTTTGCCAAGGGCTAGTTGCAACCGCTGATATATTAATCTTGCCCGCCAAATACGAATCAATTTGCGGCACAGTCGCGCCGTATCCAGATAACAAAGCTTGAGAAACGGCCACATCTTCATACCTATTCTGGAAGAATTTAATCGATTTTGACAATTCAGAAGCAAAATTATCAAGCGTCATCTCGACAGCACGGAAGACTTGCCCTTCGAGGCGACTTTGATCTAGACCAAATTTCAGGATAAACTGGCGAGCCTGATCCTCTTGGACACTCAGGTTCTGAGCTACAGCCTTAACTAGCGAGTTCAGCCCAGTCGGAATCGTTCTGATTAACCGCGGCGTATCGCCATAAGTCAAAGCGATATCTGTCGATAACTCGCCCATATCGACCAGCATATAAGCTGAATTACTAGCAGTCGCTGGCACTAACGCTCGCACCATCGCTAACGGATCTGGCTCTTCAGCTATCACATTCAGGCCAAGCGATTCAATTAATTCCAAACGTTCTTCGCTATATTGCTTGGACACGCTAGTGATTAATACTTCGTTTTGGTTTTGCGACTTTAGCGAACCGCCTAGCAATGCCCAGTCAACTTTCGCCTCGTCACTGCTCATCGGAATATACTGATCAACTTGGTATTTCATAGTCGCCCGCAGTTCCGCTTCGCTCATCGCTGGTACGTCAATAACCGTAGTGAAAGTCTTACTCGACGGCAAGCCAATCGCCACATTTTTAGTACGAATACCAGACTGGCCTACTGCCGTCATTGTGGCCTCGCCGAGCCGGCGCCGTGCTTCTGGCGAGTCGCTCGCGGTAATTTTGTGATCGACAGGCACATATCCGTATGCAACCAGATTCCAACTGCCCTGGCCAGAAGCAGCTAGCTGCAATACTCGCACCGCGTTGGTACCGATGTCGAGTGCAAAGAAATCGCCCATCCCTTTTTGAATTTTCATATACCTTATATTATGCATAAGCAAAGTAAAAAACGCAAGCTTTTTAGATAATTACTTTTCAGACAATACCCTTTAAATGCTATAATGTAGGATTATGAGTTTATCTATCGGAATTGTCGGTTTGCCGAATGTCGGCAAATCCACGCTTTTTAATGCTTTAACTAATAATAATATTTTGGCGGCCAATTATCCTTTTGCCACTATCGAGCCAAACACCGGTATCGTGCCGGTACCCGATGAGCGTCTAAACGTCCTCGCCAAAATGTACCACGCCGAGAAAATTACCCCGGCTACCGTGACTTTTGTCGATATTGCCGGGCTAGTCGCCGGCGCTTCCAAAGGCGAAGGCTTAGGCAATAAATTCTTAGCCAACATCCGCCAATGCGATGCCATTATCCACATCGTCCGCGCTTTTGAAAGCGACGATATCGTTCATGTCGAGAATATTATCGATCCAAAACGCGATATCGATACTATCAATACCGAACTAATTCTGGCTGATCTGCAAACGCTAGAAACTCGCCTGACTCGCCTCGCCAAAGAGGCCAAAGCCAACCCCAAAGCTAGCGCTATCAAAAATCGTTTAGAAGTGCTTGCTGAAAAACTGCGCGCTGGCACGCCAATTAACGAAATTTCCGGCGTTGATCCTGACGATATCGCTGATTTACACCTTTTAACCGCCAAGCCAGTAATTTATGTGTTCAACGTCAATGAAGAAACCCTGGCTAGCGAAGACAAGAAGCAGAGCCTGCGCAATCTCGTGCCGCACGCTCGCAGCCTATTTATCTGCGCCAAGCTTGAGGACGAGATTAAAGGCCTTAATCCCAGCGATACCCTCGAGCTCTTACAAAGTTACGACGTGCCAGAAGCCGGACTAACGCAAATGATTCACGCCGCCTACGATTTGCTCGGACTGCAAAGTTACTTAACCGCCGGACCGAAAGAGGTTCGCGCCTGGACAATCCACCAGGGCTGGACCGCTCCGCAAGCTGCTGGCGTTATTCACACTGATTTCGAAAAGGGCTTTATCGCTGCTCAAGTTGTTAATTACGATGATTTAGTCGCTGCCGGCTCAGAGGCTAACGCTCGCGCCGCCGGCAAAATCCGCACCGAAGGCAAAACTTACGTCATGCAGCCAGACGATGTGGTTGAATTTAGATTTAACGTTAGCAAATAATTTAGCATTTAATCGCTTAAATTTGATATAGCTTAGGCTAATTTGCCAGCGAATCACCGGCCAGCCGCATAAGCCGCTAACAACTTCCAGCTTTTCTCAATATATAAAACCGCTCCAAGTTGCCGTGCGCGCCTTTCACTTCGCTGTCTGCTTTATCAATAATTATGAAATTAGCACGCACCCACTGCTCGAATTCGCGCAAAATTACCCGCCGCACGCCGTCATTTTTGACGATACCACCGCGAGTCAGCTGTTGGCGTTGCGCCTCAAATTGCGGTTTAACCATTGCTACTATCGTTGTATTTTTATCAACGATTTTCGTAACGTGCGGTAAAATTTGCCTCAAACTAATAAACGACACATCAATCACCGCCATATCCGGAGTCTCACTTGGCACAAAATCACGAATGTCAGTTTTTTCATATAACTCAATTCGTTTATTGCCGCGTAAGCTCGGGTGCAGCTGATCGGTACCAACATCCACAGCGTATACTTTCTTCGCGCCGTGCTGCAGCGCAAAATCGGTAAAGCCGCCAGTGCTGCTGCCGACATCCAAAACCGTCTTGCCGCGAAAATTCAAATTAAAAGCTTTCACCGCGCCCGCCAATTTTAGTCCGGCCCGCGACACGTAACGCTCTGACGCTGCTAATTCAATCGGCGCCAATTCATCAACGAACAATCCCGGCTTGGCTGCTACCCGCCCGTCAACACGCACACGTCCCAAACGAATCCAATTCTCGGCTTCCGAACGCGAGCCTACCAATCCACGCGCCAGCATTAATTTATCTAACCGTTGCTTCATTCCTCAATTCTACTATGGATACATAATCCGCTCAATGTCGCGGGTCATCGCCGCAATTGCTGCGTACGATTTACCCTGAGTCATGATTGTCATTACGTAAGTACCGCGTGGATGTCGGACAATCGCTGTGTCGTGCACGTAATTCCACAAAAAACCAACTTTATCGTACACTTCACGCGCCTGGCTACCCGTCGGAATACCATAACGGTAAGGATGGTGCGACAAAGAATACAATAGCCGATCGCGCTGAGCTCCGCTAATTAGCGAGCCGGTTTCCAATCCGACCATGAACTTCGTCAGATCACCCGCCGACACATGAGTTGCCTGCGCGTGCGTGAAAGTCACTGCCCGCGAAAACCCTAGTCGGTAAACAAAATCGTTCAGATTTTGCCGGCCAAATCTATCTAGCCATGCCACCGCGCATGGATTAGTACTGGCAATAGTCATCCTATCAAAGCAGCCCGACACTGTCGTGTCAAGCATCGGGTCGCTCCAGCTAATTCCCCCGGCATTTATCTCATCAAACAAGCGTTTAGCAACGAACAGTTTATAAGTACTAGCGCTAACGACACTCTCCTCGGCATCGGCATCTGCCGACCAACCGCTGCCGCCCAACTGGCGAATCGAGAACCAAGCGCCATGACGCGCCTTATCACGCACATAAGCTCGCAAGCCATCTTCGGTAGGAGTATAGCGGTTATTATAAATTACACTCGGCTCTAAATCAGTCATCGCCGCCAAGATCACGCCACTACCTTGACCCCTCAGCAGATAATCAGTGACTGGTTGCACTATTGAAGCCGCATCGATTTGGCTACCTTTCTCACCAGTGGTTCGCGAAACTTCTCGCCCGTTCTCAATATTGATATTTGTCTGGCCAGCCGGATGCCCAGCTGCTTTCGACCAATTATCAATTGAGCTTTGTAGTTTTTGCCTGTTAATCGCGAGCGTCGTGCCACCTTCTGCTGTTTCGCCAAACTCTAGCCACGAAGCTTTCTCGGCATTGCCAACTGCAAACATCTGATCGGCAGCGCGAATCGTCAAAGGACGCGCCAATGCTTGCTCGGCTTGATTGCGAACAGAAGCAAACGCCGTACTACGTCGCGACGCCTCTTGCAGCTTAGCATCAATTCGAAGCTCCGTCATGCCAGCAAATGAATACTTGGTTGTTTGCAGCACGTTTTTGATAGCTTGCGCACTCACTAAATGTCCCGGCACATCATTAACCGCCGTTAGCTGACCGTCTTTAAACGCCACGCCAGCATTTATTGGCGGTCGCGACAGTTGCGAACTAGTTTTTTGTGCAAAAACCTCTAATGTCGGCAGCGCGAAAGCTAGATCTAGCGTTTGCACATTTGGCAGCTGCCAAAATATCGAAAACGGCACCAAACGCAGCCAAAATGGATAGTTCGCTAGTCGACTCGCCATCTCTTCAGCCTTGATATCAGCACCAGCTTCACTTAGCGTATAAATACCGCTCGGTTTGCCGCCAATAATAAATTTAATTTTCGATCGCTGGAATACTAACGTCGCTTGGTTAGCCAAATCTGTCTCACTCTGCCAACCAATCCAGCAGCCATTCATCCGCGCTAGCGGCAGCGCTCGATCAAGCGGATACAATATTTGCACAGCCAAAATCGCCGCTACAACAAAAAACGCCGCCCAAACTAACATCCGGTGGCGTTTTTGCTCGGGCATTGCCGAACGATATGTTTGTTTAACTTTTTTGTGCAGGCGTTTAGCATTACTTGCAGCGGCACGCGCTCGCTTGTTAGTCATATTTACATTTTAACACGCTGCGAAACACTTATTTTAGTTTAATAAGCTATTTCTTGCGTTCGCGATACTCGCCTGTAGAGGTGTCAACCGAAATAATATCGCCAACCTTTATAAAAGCTGGCACCTTAACGACCGCGCCCGTCTCAAGCGTTGCATCTTTCAAAACGCTGCTAGTCGTATCACCTTTAACCACCGCCTCTGTATAGGTCACTTCCAAATAAACATTTTTTGGCATCTCGACGGTAATCACCTTACCGTCAAAGAATTGCAAAGCCAGCTCGTCGCCCTCTTTCATGAAGTTTTTAGCTTCGTCAACCAAATCGGCCGACAGCTCAAACTGCTCAAAACTATTCGGATCCATGAAAAAGAAAGCTGAACCATCATTGTATAAATATTGGACAGTTTTGCTAGTCACTTCGGCTGGTTCAATCTTATCTTGGCCTTTAAACGTTTTGGGAATAACCGCACCAGTAATTAAATTCTTCAATTTGACATTAACGATAGAACCGCCGCGGCCCATCACTTTCTGGTTGTAATCAGTCACTCGATATGGCTGTCCATCAATTTGGCACACTACACCTTTTTTCAAATCAGTTGGTTGATACATTTCATCTCCTTTTGCGTCTTTAGAAATACCCTTCAGCGCACGACAAAGCATTTCGTACGCTGGAAAATTCCCTAATCTCGCGTCACAAACGGTAGCAGCGCCAGATGACGCGCCCGCTTTACCTCGCGAGCCAGCATCCGCTGCAATTTAGCACTCAAGCCCGTCTTGGCAATTGGCTCGATTTGGCCGCTCACCGGACTAATATAGCGCAACAGTGTCTTCACCTCTTTATACGAGAATACTACTGGAGCATCCTTGCGCATTTTTTTTGCCATATTTTATAATCCTTTCTAATCGTTAAAATGGGATCTCGCTTAAGTCGATTGGCTTATCGTCGATATCCTCGACGACCACATCTTTGGTGCTAGTCGCTGGCGGCGGTGTCGATGCCGGTGCATTACTGTCGTTGCGACCGCCAACAAAGTTGAAATCTTCGACTACCACCTCGACAGCCGACCGCTTATTACCATCTTTATCTTCGTAGCTACGCTGGTCGAGCCGGCCGCTTACCAAAAGCGGCGCGCCTTTTTTGACATATTGCGAGATAATCTCGCCCGGCTTGCCCCAAGCCACGCAGTTGATAAAGCTGGTCTGATCCTGCTGCTGGCCGTCTTGGTTGCGCCAGCTACGGCTAACCGCTAAACTGAAATTAGCTACGCTCTGGCCGCTCGTCGTTGTTCGCAATTCAACATCGCGCGTCAGATTTCCCATTAATATTACTTTGTTAAACCCCTTTGCCATGATAGATCTCCCTCCTATTTATGGCTTAATCTTCGCTGCTTTCAGTCTCGCGTTCAGCCGCGCGTTTCTTGGCCTCTGCCAAAGCAGCACGCGCCTTATGATCTATTTTGACCAATAAATATCGAATAACTTCGTCGCTAATATTCAGCGCATTGTTAATCTTGAGCGGCGCGTCTGCTGGCAGCTCGACATCCATCGACACATATACCGCAAAATCTTCGCCTTTGATGTTGTAAGCGAGGCGATTTTTGCCCCAATTGTCCTCGGCCTTAACCGAACCGCCGTTATCGGCGATCAGCTGCTTGACCTTGCTAAGCACCGCGTCCAAATTCGCCTCCAAATCAGGCCGAATAAGAACCGTCAGCTCGTATTCTCTCATACATTACCTCCTTGGTATCCGTACGGATGGTTACGTTATCTCACGCAACCTTAGGTTTAATATCGCTTAATATTATACCCTATCTGCTATGAAAAAGCTAGCTGCCCGCAATAGTCCATTACTTCTATAACATATTGAGTCGCTCCAGCTACTGTGCATGGCTAGCAGCATATTTGTCGCCATACATCATACTGCCTGGAATATCTCGATCAATAGCTTCGACAAATTCCACTACTGTTTTTCTAATATTTTCTCTAATCTCTAGACCATCGCCAGCCTCTCGGTAATCCTGTACGTTTTTCCACAATTCTTCAATTATAGGGTTTCGAATATCCTTAATCACTGCATATGGATTACTTATCGCTAATATTTTATTAACGTCCATCTGGGCAATATGCCTCGCCGAATTCATAACGGTAGTATCGTCTGGATTCCGAAATTCTTGGCGAAAACGCTCCATACCGAGGCCGCCTAGTTCGTCTTTGTGTTTCTCAGCAACCTGGCGAATTCTGTCGAAATTATCGTCTATGGCGTTAAATAAAAGTTCAGTAACATCCTCCAAATCCACTTCTTCACCATCAAGAGTTGAGACGTAGCTCGACAACTCTCCCTTCGTTTGTACCAGAAAATCACGTATCAGCATCCGATTGCCAATCCCTTCGAGGACCACATTATGCGGCAACACCGCAGCCTGATTTCTAATCTTTGCAGAATCTTTTTGCTCTAGTCCAGCCAGAAAATCACCAGATAAAAAATCAGAAGCTTTTTGCGGTAACTCCTCCATATTTTCATAGTATAGCATAATCGCTTCCTTGCCTTTCTGCCAGCCGCCTGCGCCTACACTGGCGAGCTCTCTCAATATTAACCAAACTATCTCTCGTCACTCCATCCTTGCGATACGGACGTACGATATTTGTTCCGGGAGGCATACAGACATCTTCCATACCTAAATTCCTAGCTCTTTTGACCATTCTTGCTATCGTAACTTCAAAATCAAAGTCGGATGTAGAGTGAGAACCGGTAATATGAGCTCCGCGGGCAGCCGCTCCAGAGTAATGAGCCGAGTAATATGCTTTAACAGGAAGTTTTTCTCCAGTATATACCAAATCGACTGCAAGCCCCTGTTCTATCCTTTGTTTATTAGCCGTAATCAATTGTACTTCAATTTGCCTTCTTATTTCTGGATATTGGCCAACTAGCGAAATATAGACCTTCCTAAGCTGCCATCCACTAATAGTCCAATCATCTAGCAGCACAATCCTCAGATGCTCTTTCGGCGCCTGTGCAATGTCATCTCGATCGACAAGAACCCTACCGCCATATCTTTCCCAGTCTTCCTCGCTAAAATTAGCTAATATAGCCTCAAGAAGATATTCATCGCTCTTTATTTGATTACCATAAATAGTTTTATCGTCTGTTTTTCTATCTTTTAATTTAGCAATTTCTCCAGCGATAACGCAAATTTGCAAATTAGCGTCCGCCTCCATAACCGCCTTCCAATTAGCAGCGATACCAGCTGCCGCTTTTCTGTATTCTTTTTCACCAATAAATGTCAATTTATCGCGTATAGATCGAGCATCATCCGCATATTTGCCACCCAATCTCCCCTCCATTTTAGCGAGGAACTCATCAAGCTGGTGCAGTATTTCGTGTTCCGTTATTTCTGCTCTACCGCCTCTATACGAATCCTCCGACGTTTTAGTTCCTAAAGATTTTCCTAATCCAGTAATATATGTAATAATATTATCTCTATCTTCCTCGTCGTCTGCTAATTGATCAGATAAACGCGGAGCAACTTCAGCCGTATTTTTCAATTCTAATAGCCAAGCCGCCTCTTCAGGGCTAATTTCATCATCTACCGAGACTTGTTCAGGCTCAGAATCAGTCGTTGGCGACCCCATGGGTACGAGGTGATATTCGTCGGTGTACGAACTATCCTCCCGCATCGCACTTACCTCTGGTTTTTTAGCACGAGCTGCTCCTGCGCTAGCAATAGACCCATCACGCACATCTACCGAACGTTCTGGTGCAACCCTAGAACTTCCCGCTGGCATAAGTTTTCTTTTAGCCCTTTTCATAGCTGACCAGATCAAGCCAACTATCGAATGTTCTTTAGGAGCTTGCTCGGCATCGTCACCTGGACCGTATTCAATATCTTTGCGCATAAAACTTACTCACCTATTAACTTCCCTAATTTTTGTTCTCTAGTAGTCCCAGTTTGCAGCAAATGAGATTTTTCACCAATAGAGGTAATCATCTCAATCATGGTTAATTTATCTTATGCTCGATAGTCAATAATAGCACAATATGCTAATAATGTCAATAAGGCAATTTTCCGCCTCAGCCCAAATTAAAACGCCCGCTGTTACACGGGTGTTTTATTCTTGTATATTCTTTGGAAGCTTTTAGTCACCCCAACGATCTTCGACCTCAGCGAGTAGCTCATCCACCCGACGGACTGCGCCGTCACCCGAGTAGACACCTTCCTTTCTCTTATCTACACCATTATCTTTATTTACATAAATAGTCCAGCTCAAATCACCCCTGCACTCTTTCCCTGGAGGGCATTCAAAAGGTTCAACGCGCCCGTTTTCGTCGGAATCCCAGGAGTAATAAATCCTGCTAATAACACCATCACTTTCTACAAATTTTATAGCTTTATCAGGATCAACTTTACCGTCATTTGTTTTTATACTCCTCAATACTGAACCGTCCTCCGAGCTAAAAGTAGCGCATAAATACGAAGCGTGATCAGCTTTGTTATATTTAGGATTTCCTTCTTCTCGTAAACATAGCTCAACGCTCATTCCCTCATCTCTATTATAATCCGCAGTTTCACCGACACCAGTCCCTGATGTATTGCCAGCTGGCATTCCAGCAGCTACATCGATACGAAGAGATCTGCCGTCGCCAGTTAGATAAGAACCTCCCTCTCTAGAGCCATCTTTTCTAATTTCTTCAGCCTTATTCAAAACGACTGCACGCACGTTATCTGTCATATCGCGCATTTGCCCATCGTTCATCGCGGGCTTATGTGCTTCATGATAGAGACCAAAAGCTACCGCAACAGATAGAGCAAGAGCACCTAGTTCCTTCGCGCGGCGTTTCCACTTTTCCCCTCTGCCAGGCCGTTCAGTGCCTGAAATAGAGCTAAACTCTCTAGTTTTACCCATATATTTATCGTAGCCTTTCTAACTACAGATAATTAATTGTAAATAAAATATCTTGATATTATACTCCATATTTGATAATTTGTCAAGCATATCGCCGCAATTATCTAGCCATTGCAATCCTTAAATGCCCTGCTAGCAGATTTTAATACTTTTACCATCTAATTTTGCAGTCAAAATCGCAATTGTGCTATGATGCTAGAATGCATGTCGCAATCCAGGGCCAAGCTGGTTCTTTTCACGACCAGGCCGTCCGCCAATGGTACGGCGCTAGCGCCAAACTCATCCCCTGCACAACGTTTAGCGAAGTTTTCGCCGCCTACGACGACGGTAGTGCCGACGCGATCATTACAGCGGTCGAAAACACCCTATTTGGCAGCATTAACGAAGTTTACCGTTATATCGAGGAATGTAGTACGCCGATCATCGGCGAAATCAAGCTGCCTGTCGAGCAAATGCTAGTAGGTTTACCAGGCGCCAAACTCAGCGATATTACCGAAGTTTATTCTCACCCGGTAGCTCTTTCTCAATGTCGCCGTTTCCTGCAAAAAAGCTTGTCGCAGGCAACGCCAATTGAGTTTTTTGATACCGCCGGCGCCGTCGAATTTATCAAGCAAAACGGCTCCCAGCATTGTGCCGCTATCGCTAGCCAGACTGCCGCTGAGTTATATAATTTGCCAATACTACAGCGTTCCATCCACGACAATCCCGATAATATCACCCGCTTTTTGGTAATTGAACCGTCTAATGCGCCTGCTGATGCTAATCGTGCTTCTCTGGTCATCACCACCGACCATCAGCCTGGCGCCCTCGTCGAGGTATTACAGATATTCGCCAAGCGCCGTATCAATCTCGCCAAATTACAATCGCAGCCAATCGTCGGACAGCCTTGGAAGTATAAGTTCTTTATCGTTGTCGACTGCGCTAGACAACCGCTTTACCAAGCTATCCGCGACATCGAGCATAGCAACCACGAGGTGACTATCCTCGGCGAATATGTCGGTGCTTAGTAATCCTAGAAATCACCGCCAGCGCTAATCTCGTCCACGCTAGATATCAATACCTCGCGCGGCCGCGAACCATCAGCTGGACCAATAATTCCTTGCTCTTCCATTTCTTCAATGATCCGTGCTGCTCGTGAGTAGCCGATTCGTAGCTTCCGCTGCAATAACGACGTCGAGGCTTTGCGCATCTGCACTACCACTTGCACTGCATCTTTGAACATATCGTCGCCACTATTACCACCGAAGTCCATCACTACGCCGCCCTTACCGTTTAGCTGCACTGGCTGGCTAACGATTTCATCATTGTACTGAGGCGGCGCCTGCATCCGCAGCTGATCAGTAATTTTATTCACTTCGCTATCCATCACCCAAGCGCCCTGAATACGCTTCGGTTTCGGCATGCTAGCAGTTTTAATCAGCATATCACCCTGGCCCAGCAATTTCTCGGCGCCAGCCTGGTCAAGAATTGTCTGGCTGTCAGTTTGGCTGGCCACCGTAAAGGCGATTCGCGCTGGCACGTTCGCCTTGATCAGGCCTGTAATCACGTCAACGCTCGGACGCTGCGTCGCTAGCACCAGATGAATTCCAACCGCCCGCGCCTTCTGCGCCAAGCGAACAATTAAGCCCTCGACATCGCGCTTGGCTACCATCATCAGATCGGCCATCTCATCAATCACAATCACAATATACGGCATAGTACCCTCGTCGACTTGCTGTACATTGCCCTTTTCATCGGCAACGCCAATTTTCTTACCTTTTGCCTTAGCTCGTTCATTATAAGTTTTGATATCGCGCACCCGCTCTTCGGCTAGCAAGCTATAACGGCGTTCCATCTCGTTGACCGCCCACTTCAGTGCGCTCATTGTCTTCTCTGGCTCGACGATCACCGGCGTCAACAGGTGCGGAATATCCTGATATGGCGCCATCTCGACCTGCTTCGGATCGACAAGGATTAATTTCATATCGCTCGGCGCGTTGCGGTAAAGCAAACTACTTAGCAGCGTGTTGATCATTACCGATTTACCCGATCCAGTCTGACCAGCCACTAGCAAGTGCGGCATTTTGTTAAGTTCGCCGACAAACGGCAGTCCTGAAATATCTTTACCAATCGCAAAACTCAACGGCTCTTTGCGGCGGCGCCATTCAGTGCTTTCCAGGATTGAACGAATACGCACGTCAGCCGCTTTTTTGTTCGGTACTTCGATACCGACAGCTTTTTTACCTGGAATCGGTGCTTCCATGCGCAAGCTCGACGCTGCCAGATTCAGCGCAATATTGGTTTCTAGCGCTGTAATCTTGCTCAACTTAATGCCCGCCGGCGGACGCAGCGTATACTGAGTCACTTTCGGGCCGATATTAGCGCCTTCCATATCGACATTAATGTTAAATTCACGCAAAGTGTCTTGAATAATACGCGCATTCTGCTTGATATCGCCCGCATCAGCTGGCGCTTCCTTCTTCTCTAGCAAATCAAGGCTCGGAAATTGCCAGTTCGGGTCGCTAACCGCCAGCATCGCCATTTTATCATCGCGATCGGCTTCGGCTTTTTTAGCCTGCGGTTTATTCTTAAGCTTGGCATTTTGCTTACTATCATCTTGCGACACCGTCGGCACGCCTTCATTAAGCTTGAAATCGTCCATCTTGCCGTGATCATCTTCGGCAGCTTTGCGCATAACCTGGACATTAGCTTCGTTCTCTGCCTTTTCGTTGCTAGATACTGCTGTCTTGAACATTGCTGCGATATCACTAAACCGCATTTGCAACACAAACAATAGCGTAATCGCAATCAGCAAAATATAAATAAAAACACCGACTGGTATATTGACCAGTGACAAGACGACTGAGTTCAAACCATCGCCAACAACACCGCCAGTCGACGGCGCACCCTTTTCGCGAAATAACCCGAGCAAACCGCTGAACCAAACAACCATCAAAATTGAGGCAAATTTCATCACTGCTGGCAATCGGTTGTTTTCGGCGCCAAATATTCTAACAGCTACATATAAACCGACAACTGGCACTATATAAACCGCCCAGCCAATCGTTCGCTTAGACACCTCTAGCATTTGATTAAGTAACGGACCGCCCGCGCCGAACCACGATACCACCAGCAGTGCCGATAGCGCCATCAACAGCACCGCCGCAACTTGCGGCCAAAACCCAGAGGGTACTTCATGCTGCGGTGCTGGTGCTTTCGCTGCTTTGCTAGCGCGTGCTGTACGAGTTGTTTTAGTCGATTTTCGAGTTCGCGTCGTCTTTTTCTTTGCCATAACCGTTACCTATTGTACTCTGTTTATATCTAAAAGGGTATACTACTATTGTAGCATAAATTACTACAAAAAGCAATAGCGCTATCTGTTAGTACGAGCGGCTGTCTGAGTGGTCGCGCGGCACTACTGTCTCGGTATCAGGGGTCTGTTTGCGCGGGAAACGCTTGCCTGACGGCTGCGGCATCAACGGCTGGCTAGCAGATTTAGCTTGCGGGGCACGGCCGTGCGCTTTCGCTGCGCCGCCGCCAACTTCATTAACTACTGGAATGACAATCGGCGTTCGCCGCGTCTGATCATACAAAATATGCGTTACTTCGTCTTTGATTTCTTTTTTGACCACCTCTATGTCATACTTACCAGAGAAACTGCGCGCTGCTTTCTGCTTGAGATATTGGCGGATCATTCCCATTAGCTCTTCATTATCGCGCATGTAAATAAACCCGCGGCTGATAATGTCTGGGCTAGTCAAGAGCCGCCCCGTACCGCGCTGAACCGTCAATATGACTATAAATATACCTTCTTGACTCATGTGGATACGGTCTTTGAGCACCACTTCGCTGACTACCGCGCCGGCATCATCATACATCGTACCGCCAGAGTGAACAATGCGGCCAATTTTGTGCGCGCCATCGCTAGTAAACTCAACTATATCGCCCGGATCACAAACAAATATATTTTGCCGCGGAATACCACATTCTTTCTCGGCCAAGCGTGCATTATGCACTAGCATATGAAACTCGCCGTGATTAGGCAGATAATACTTCGGTTTAACCGCATTAATCACCCGCACGTGGTCATCGTAATAGCCGTGACCCGATAGGTGCAGCGGCCCGATACCAGTTAGGTGTGTTTTGCCATTTTGAATAATCTCGCCGCCCTCGCGCATCAGGCCATCAACTGTCCGCACTACGTATTTCTCGTTGCCAGGGATTGGGTTCGAGCTCAGCACTACCACATCTGAACCCTTAATTTTAACGTATTTGTGGGCGCCAGTCGCCATCCGGTTAAGTACCGCATTGAACTCGCCTTGGCTGCCAGTACAGACGATTGTTATCTTGTTATCAGGCAATTTAATCAAATCTTCCATCTTAACGACGGTGTCTTTCGGCACTTTAATCACACCCGAACGCAGCGCCACCTCTAGGTTCTGAATCATACTAAATCCAGCGAACGCCACTTTGCGATCATGCTTTTTCGCTTCCTCTAGAAGTAGCTGAATTCGATGCAATTGGCTAGAAAAGCTACTGACAATAATCCGGCTCTTCGACCATTTATCCATCACTTCGCCCATACTGTGCTGAATATCGAATTCACCGTGCGTATGCGTACCGTCGCTTTCACAGTTAGTCGACTCGTTCATAAACAGCAAAAAGCCTTCTTTTTCGGCAATTTCGTTAATCCGGTTGAAATCGAATTTCTTGCCGTCGACCGGATTTTCTTCAATACGCCAGTCGCCGCTCGAGAGGATATTACCAACTGGCGTCCGCACCACTACGGCAGCTGCATCTGGAATCGAGTGATTAACGCGTACCAGCTCAACGCTAAATGAATCACAAAGTTGTACAGTATCATGATTTTCTGGATTTAATTCGTGGTATTCTGGCGTGAAAGCGCCGTCTGTCTCTTCCATCGTCCGCTGTAGCATGCCAAGCGTGAACTTCGTGCCATAAACTGGTGCTGGCAATTTCGGGATGATATGCCGAAATGCGCCAATGTGGTCGAGATGGCCGTGCGTGAAGACGTGCGCTCGAATCCGATGCTTATTTTCTTCCAGCCACTGAGTATCAGGAATTATATAATTTATACCCGGATAATCGCTGCCTGGGAACAAGAACCCCATATCAATGACGATGATATCGTTGTCGTATTCAATCGCCGTCATGTTCTTGCCGATACCCATCTCGCCAACACCGCCAATCGGAATCACCTTCAGTGTTGGCCGCGGCGCCCGCGGACGTTTCGGCTGGTCCTTCAAGCTAAATTGCTTGCCGCCATAGCCGTTATATACCGACTTGTTGACCGGCACATTAATCAGATGTTGACTAGCCTGCGCATTCACACCTTCCGACATCCGCCGCTGTGCCCGAAAGACTTCGCCTTTGCGCGTAGTTGTCGCGTTCAGCACTGTGTTATTTGATTTTTGTTTAGCCTGCAAAGGGCGTTTACTAGTATCGTCGCCTTTGGGTGTTGCCAGTCGCCGCTGACCCATATTGTTATACTCCTTTTTTATTATAATAATCTAAAAACCAGGTAGAGAGGTGCTTTCACTCGCTAGAAATCCCTCTCGTTAGTAGCTTTATTTTAGCAAACTGCCCGTGTTTTGTCAAAAATGACCCTACGCTAACCAAAATGCCAGCGCCGTTTTCCCAAAGACGCTGGCATTTTCTAAAAGCTTCAAAGAGGATTAATCATCGCCATCTACCGAAGTGTGAGCGAATTTACGCTTGCCGCGGTAGATAAAGAAACCGATTGTCAACAAGTTAGCCGCCAGCAAGAATCCAGCTAGCACCCACATGCTATCGCTATAGAACGAACTGCCTAAACCTCCCGATATAGCCTGGCGCAGCGCCCGAATAGAATAAGTCATCGGCACCAGCGGATTGACTGCTTGGAAAAAGCCATTGGCTGTTTGAATCGGGAATGTTCCCTCGCTTGACCCCAGCTGTAATACTAATAATACCATCGCTAGGAAGCGTCCTGGATTATCCAGCACAATTACCAGGAGCGACACGATCGACATATAGACAAACGACGTCAAATAAATCGCCCCAATGAAATTCACCGGATGATCTGGCACCAGGCCCAGGCAGTAAACCATGATCAGCATCAAGATTGTTGCCTGAACGAAAGCCGCCACGCCAGTAACCGAAGCTTTGGCTAGCCACCAGCGAAAAGCGTTTTCTTGCTCGGCAAAAGTTTTGCGGATTGGATAAATGATATTCAGAGCAATCGCCCCGACAAACAAGCTCAGCGACAACACGTACGGCGCCAGCGCGTAGCCGTAATTCGGCACGTCGCCCTGCTTGGTCGTTTCCGACTTCACTGGACTAGCCATCTGCTGCTGGGTGGCTGCGCCAGTTGGTTGTATTTTGAGTTGCCGGGAAGCGTCTGCTAGCTTCGTGGCCAGAGTATCCGCGCCGCCCGCCAATTGCGAAGCGCCATTCGTTAGTACATCAGAGCGGCTATCTAATAACCGCGCGCCATTCGCTAGCTGTTGGCTGCCAGTTTGCGCTTGCGCCAGACCGTTTGTTAGCGATGTCGAGCCGGCCAGCAACTGATTATTCGCTGCTCTTACGCTGTTATAACCATTAAGAGCAGTGATTGCATTTGGCGCCAACTGGTTAACGCCGTTGTTCAGCGTAGAGACGCCGGTTTGTAATTGTGCTTGTTGAGTTGACAGACTTTGAGTGAGTATCTGCAAATCTTTAAGCAGCGCGGCCGCTTGAACGCTAATCGTTTGCGTTTTATTAAACGCCTGGGAAAGCTGGCTAATTTGCGGCAAAGTTATGGTTGTTGAACCGCCAGAATTTGCCGCATTAGCTCCCAGTGTTTGCAGCGTCCCGCCAGCTGCCGTCAAATCCGCTGCTGCCGTTTGCATAGTTTGCGCCAGATCTCGTGCTTCACTCTGCACTTTGCTCTGCTGATTAACAAGCGTCGGCGATGGATTATACACGCTGGTATTTAATTGATTAAGGCCTGCCTGCAACTGTTTCATACCGTTTGTTAACTGCGCAACTTGCGATTCGCTTGGCAAACCGTTCGACAATTGCCCCAAACCTGCCTGCAATTGGCGCGATCCATCGCCGAGCTGCGCTAAACCATTAGCCATTGCCCGCTGATTTACCGCCAATTGCCGGACGCCGCCAGTATACGTCTGCGCGCCGGCTTGCAGTTGCGTCAAACCGCCATGCAGGGTGGACGCGCCACCCGCCGCCGTTTCCAGACCATCGCCAAGTTTATCTACATTTTCCAGAACGCCTTTAGCATACGCCTGAGTAATTTGCTCGGCCACCGACGTTTTGACTTTCTCAGCCGCTTGATTACTGACCAGCGAACCGATATAGTTCTTGGCTGGCGTAGTCGTGTAGTGAATCACCGCCTGCTGCGGTTTATTCTGCGTAATTGACGCCGCTTTTGCCGAAAAATCCGTCGGCACAGTCACCACCGCATAGAAATGTCCGCTACTAACCCCGTCATCGGCTTGCTGTTTATTCACAAACTCCCAGCCCAAATCATGATTACTTTTGAGTTTTTGCTCGACCGATTGCCCAATATTGACCGTTTGACCGTTCAGCTGCGCGCCTTTGTCCTCATTAACAAACGCTACCGGCAGATTCTTCACCTGCCCATATGGATCCCAAATTGAGCCCAAGAAAAATCCGCTGTACATAATCGGGATAAACGAAATAACCGCCATCGACAGTAGTAATATTTTGTTTTTGCAGAGGTGCCGCCATTCAGCTCGCACCATATTAACGCGGCGTCTATTTGACAGCCGCTTTAATTTTTCAACCATGCATTACCTCCTTGACAACGTCTGCTAACGTTACCGTTTTTAGATACTCGCTCCACTTCTCTTGCGCCTCGGAAAAGACTTTTTCAATCATATTCATGCCAATTTCCACCTGGCGAGGCCGCGACGCAAACACTCGTTCGACAATTCCTTGAGGCTGAAAAAACGGCGCTTCGCCTTCAATCGCCAACACCACATCATGCAGCGTTACTTGGCTCATTTCCCTCGCTAAAATGAAACCACCGCCAGCACCCTGCGTCGAGGTAATCAACCGTGCTACCACCAGCTTGCGGCTAATTTTCTTCAGATACGTCGGCGATACTACCATCTTTTCCGCCAAAGCATCATTGGTCATCGGCGCTTTTCTCTGCGGATCAGCTAAAATTGCCATAATACAGCAAGCTTGTTCAACAGCTCCCGATAGTTTCATAAAGTCCTTTCATGAATTAGATATAGTGGATATCGATTATCCACTATACTACACTAGGCTAGCTTTTGCAAGAGTTTAATAAACGAATTGGGAATAAGCCCCGGCTTTTGAGCAAATATCTATAGGTTACCAGCGTGTCAATCTTACGATTCAGGATTATTCTGCTGCACAAACGCCGCCGCCCGCATAAAATCGTCAATTAGCGTCTGGCGCATACCGCCATTATATAGCGCTGCTGCTGGATGATATAGCGGAATCACTACAAATTCCAATTCATGCAGGCGCACCCGCCGCGGCCGTCCGTGGTCCTGGCTGATCCGCAGCCCAGGAATAAAACCGCCGCCGCTGTGCCGCCCCAATGTTAACACCGCTTTTGGCTGAACAATTTCTAATTGCCGCATCAAATACGGCCAAAACTGGCGCTTTTCCTCTGGTAGCGGGTCGCGGTTATTCGGCGGCCGGTACTTAACGATATTAGTGATATAAACGTCTGGGCGCTGCAAACCAGTTGCCGCCAGCATCTCGTCGAGGAATTTACCCGCCGCACCGACGAAAGGCCTGCCCTGCAAATCCTCATTCTTGCCCGGCGCTTCGCCGATAAATACGATATCAGCATCAGCATTGCCATCGCCCATCACCAGCTGCGTCGCTTGATCCGCCAATTCCGAACAAATCCCAGCTTCGATAATTTCCGCCGCCAATGTGTCTAATTCAGCTTGCTTATCCATAATTACATTTTACCAAAATAGTACCCTCTGCTGATACAGAGGGTACTACCGGCGCGGCGAATACTAACGCAGCGCAGTTAATTTTTGATTGACAACGCTTGAAAAGTCGTTGTAGTACCGATCCATTCCGCTATCGGTAACCTTGCGGCTAGCGTTAGTAATTAACGTATAGCCAGTAGTCGACGGCTCTATCGGACGGCGTGGCCGAGCGCTGAAATTACCGCTAGTATAGGCTCTAGCGTATTCGACATAGTATTTCTTCAGCGAAGCGTAGTAATCGCTCCATTCTTTGCCGAAATTAGCCACATTGCTATTATTTGATTTGCTCAGTTTCTGCATCAAGGATGTACAATCGCCGTATTTTTGACTGACTTCCTTATCAACTTCATCTGGTTTCTTGCTTATATGGCCAAGATAAAATACGTTATCGCATTTTTTTCTGACCTCGCTATAAACCTCTACGTACTGCGACAAGCCCTCCATTTCCGGCTTAGCAACATCGTAAGCTTTCTTATACTTATCGTAAGCTTCTTTGACAGCTTTATCGTGCATAATCTTAGATTTCGATAATTTGTCGTTTAGCTCATCGCGGCTCTTGATAGCGCTATTAACCGTTTCTTTGTAGGCTTCTGGATTACGTACAGATGAATACTGCAAACTGTTCAATTTCGAGCTTTCATCATTCATCCACGAAACGGCTTGACGGTAATCTTCTTTGCTCGGCCCCATATTAAGCAGCAAAACAACCACTATTACGATAATCAGCAGTAAAAATCCAACAGAACCGCCAATTATCCCCCACAAAGCCCCTTTACTAAGACCTTTTTTGACCGGCATTTGCGGCGGCATCCCCGGCTGTTGCATAGGCGGCGCGGACATTGGAGCTGGCTGCGGCGCAGGCGGCACTGGCTGCGGCGATTCAGGTGGTTGCGGTTGATTGTTCATAGACTTCCCCTCTTTTATAAGTGTATCTCTATTAAGTATAGCAAAACTCAAGCTGTTCCGTATAGTATTCGTTTACGTAGAAATATTATCGCTGTTCAATTCCCTTCATTGTCAAGCTTAGGCGCCCGCGGTTATCAATTTCTGTTAACTTAACACGTACCGTTTGGCCCTCTTTCAAGACATCATTTACTTTGCCGACTCGTTTATCCGATAGTTGTGAAATGTGCAACATACCGTCAATCCCCGGCAGGATATTCACAAAGGCCCCGAAATCTTTGATACTGACCACCGTGCCTTCGTAAATTTTGCCAACTTCTGGCTCTTCGACCAGGCTTTTAATCCAGGCAAGCGCCTTCTCAATTGATTCGCCGTTCGGACTGGCGATGGTGATCAAGCCGTCTTCTTTAATATCAACCTCGGCACCAGTCTCGCTGGTAATTTTATTAATCACCTCGCCGCCTTTGCCGATGACCGCGCCGATTTTATCTGGATCAATTTTTAGCTTTTCAATCCGCGGCGCGTATGGGCTGAGTGTCTCCCGCGGCGCTGGCAAAATACTCAGCATATGGTCAAGAATAAATGCCCGGCCCGCCTTACTCTGCTCAATCGCTTGGCGCAGCACTGCCACCGGCAAGCCATGCACTTTCATATCCATCTGCAGCGCCGTGATGCCCTTGGCTGTACCAGTCACCTTGAAATCCATGTCACCGGCAAAGTCCTCGGCATCGGCAATATCGCTCAACACATACGGTGTATCACCGTCCATCATTAGACCCATAGCAATGCCGCTAACCGGCGCCTTCAAAGGCACGCCAGCATCCATCAGTGCCAAGCAGCTTGAACAGGTCGCTGCCATCGACGTCGAACCGTTCTGGCTCATGATTTCGGTGACACTACGGATGGCGTATGGGAAGTCTTCTTCACTCGGCAGCACCGGCGTCAAGGCGCGCTCCGCCAAGTAGCCGTGGCCAATTTCGCGCCGGCCCGGGCTGCCCATCCGCTTAACCTCGCCAACCGTATAGCCCGGCGCATTGTAATGGTGCATGTAGCGCCGTTCACCGTCGTTAACCTCCATGGTATCAACCAGCTGCGCGTAACTCAGCGGCGCCAAGGTGACAATATTCATACCCTGCGTCACGCCGCGGGTAAACAAGCTTGAACCGTGCGCTCGCGGCAGTAAACCAACCTCTGAACTTAAGGGACGAATTTCCGTCAATTTACGACCGTCTGGACGCATATTATCCTCGACGATACCGCGGCGCACATCTTTATGCAACGCCAAGGTAAATGCTTCATCGTATTCGTCGCGTACTTCGTCGTATTCCTCAGCGCCCAAGCCCAGCTTTTCGGCCATCGCTTCGTGAAATGCCCAGCGAATCTCGTTAACCACTTCGTTGCGCTCCGGGTACGGCCGGCGGATTTTCTCGCCCAGCTTGCCATCAACCCACGCATCAGCCGTCTGCTGAATTGCTTCATCAGGTAAAACTAATTCATATTCCTGCGCAGCTGGCGCCACTTTGGCCGCCAGTTCTCGCTGCAAAGCAATCGCCGGCTGCATCATCTGGTGCGCCCAGGCCATGGCATCGACAATTACCTCTTCTGATACTTCCTTGGCGCCGGCCTCCACCATGGTGATGCCGCTCTCGATACCAGCCACTACCAGATCGAGATCAGACTGTGCCCGCTCTTCCGGCGTCAAAAAGGCCTTAAACTCGCCGTTCACGCGGCCTACCCGCAGACCCGCTACCGGCCCGTCAAACGGCGTGCCAGTTAGCATCAGGGCGCTCGACGCCGCAATCATCGCCACCACGTCCGGGCGGAAATCCGGATCCATGCTCAGCACCGTCGCCACGACTTGTACTTCTTGGCGGTACCCTTTCGGAAACAACGGCCGAATCGGACGGTCGATTAACCGGCCTATTAGCACCGCCTCGTCGCTAGGACGGCCTTCGCGCTTAATAAACCGCGAGCCAGAAATTTTGCCCGCCGCATAAAATCGTTCTTCATAATCAATCGACAGTGGGAAATAATCTAGCTGCACTGGCCGCGAACCGACCTGGGCGCTACCCAACACCACCGTGTCACCATAGCGTACCAGCACACTGCCAGTTGTCCGAAAACCAACGCGGTTAACTTCAATACTCAGCGGCCGGCCGCATAATTCCGTCTCGACAGCAAAAATCTCTTTGCCGCTCGGGTTGATAATACTCATAAAGAGCTCCTTTCTTCGCGGCAGTAACAGGGGCGAAAATTCGTCTTCGACCAGGCTATAGCGCCCTAACGCCGCAGGCGACAAATTCTCGTCTCTATCACTTCCGCGTTAACGATAACTGTCTTATTATAACAGACTGTAAGCATTATTTCATCTATATTTTATCATGCTATTGCTTTTTTATCATGTTTATGCTACAATAAGGATATGAGTACGCTTCCTATAGCTCAGCTAAGGCACCGCCGAGACTTCTGGCTAAAAAGCCAAGAGACTGCGAGAAAATTACGGCAAGAAGCGCATACGATTGATCCAGAACGCCCGCGGCGCGGTATCGGCCAAGCTGCA
>ERZ773038.90-NODE-90-length-62149-cov-8.127500_pt1 | contig 62149 bp, 58 predicted proteins | sample MGYA00511665_ERZ773038 | MGnify/ENA primary metagenome ERZ773038 (study PRJEB29015, sample SAMEA2737966) | human oral metagenome | biome: human oral; feature: human-associated habitat; material: dental | place: China | collected 2028 ... | reverse complement strand
TTGATAATACGGAAGCTGTTATTCAAAAGGCTGAAGCTATTCGTGAAGAAATTAAAGATCAAGTCGATCTTGATGTAGTATTCCAAGAATATCGTCACCGCTTCGCAGTAGAAGTATATAATAAATGCTTAACACAGGCTCCTACACAATTAGAAACGCGTTCTGACCGTTATGATAAAATTTTAACTCACCGTATTCTTGGTTTGCCAATTTTTATGGTTGTAATGTGGTTACTATTTAACTTCGTAAATACTGTAGGGGCTATTCCTCAAGGTTGGATTGAAGATGGCTTTACTGCATTACAAGCATGGGTTGTAACAGTTATTCCAGAAGGTCAGTTACAATCACTTATTTCTGACGGTATCATCGCCGGTGTAGGTGCTGTATTATCCTTCGTACCATTAATTCTATTATTATTCCTTGGTATCTCTTTCTTGGAAGATACAGGGTATATGGCACGTGCTGCCTTCGTTATTGACCGTGTAATGCGCGCTTGTGGTTTACATGGTAAATCGTTTATTCCTTTATTATTAGGTTTTGGTTGTTCCGTACCATCCGTAATGGGTGCACGTATCCTTGATAACTACAAAGATCGTATGGTAACAATCTTAATTACTCCATTCATGAGTTGTTCTGCACGCTTACCTGTTTATACTTTGTTTGCAGCAGCATTTTTCCCTCCTGAATGGGCTGGTACTGTAGTATTTGGTGTGTATGCATTAGGTATTGTATTTGGTATCGTATTTGCTAAAATTTTCCGCAAATATTTATTTGCTGGCGAAGCAGAACCATTCGTAATGGAATTGCCTCCATATCATTTACCAACTTTAAAAGCTACATTAACTCATATGTTTGAACGTGGTATTATGTACCTTAAAAAAGCAGGTACTTTCATCCTTGCTGCTTCCATCCTCGTATGGTTCATCACAACATATCCAATGGATGTAGAATACTCCAAAGATTATGATGCATTGCATGATCAAGTAGCTCAAACATATGAAATGAAAGATGCTGAAACTTTGGCTCATTTTGGTATCACTACAGATGAACAAAAAGATCAAGTAAATGAAATTGTAGATAATATGAAATCTACTGTACAAGATGCCACTGCACAAGCAGAAGCTGCTCAAGAAGCTGCTCCTGAAATCGAAGTAGAAGATGATTCTGAAGCACCTGAATTATTCAATGATATTAAAGATGAAAATAAAGACTTGTTCCCAGCAGCATGGGCAATGTACAAAAACAGTGCTAACTTAGATGCTGAAAATGACAAACTTGATAAAGAACAAGCTTCTGAAAAACTTGAACAATCCTATGCAGCATCCTTTGGTAAAGCTATCAACCCAGTGCTAGAACCATTGGGCTTTGACTGGAAAATGGGTGTATCTCTCGTAGCTGGTTTAGCGGCTAAAGAAGTTGTTGTATCTACATTGGGTACTATCTATGCAGTAGGTGGCGATACAGATCATCCTCAAGCATTGACTGATTACTTACAAAATGATCCACACTTTACACCATTGATTGCATTAACATTAATGCTATTCATCTTGATTTACCCTCCATGTATCGCAGCTTTAGCAGTTATTAGACGTGAAACTGGTTCTTGGAAATGGATGTTGTTCATGTTCTTCTATGAAAATGCATTTGCATGGATTGCATGCTTTATTTTCTACAATATCGGTTTGGCACTAGGCTTCTAATTAAAGCGTAGCTAATCACTATGGTTTACATTCCTTAGATACCTAGAACTAAATTGTATTGACATAATGTGATTTAATTATAGAAAAAATTAAAATAATTCTTGCCAATTATCATTATTTGTGATTAAATGATAATGAGAAAAGGGAAATATCCAAATATATTGCTTTTAACTCATTTATCATATATCAATTTATGAAAATTTGGTGGATATTGAGAAAGAAGGAATTATAATGGATAACCTAATTATAGGACTCATAGTGATATTAGCATTGGCTTATCTTGGTACAAAAATTTATAAACAAGTGTCTGGTAAAGGTGGCTGCGGCTGTAGTGGCGGTGGCTCCGATTCTGGCTCTAAAAAATCTTCTGGTTGCGGTGGTAACTGCAGCTGTGATGGTTCCAATAAAGCACTAGGCATTAAACGTACCGCTAAGTAAGCTAATACGAATTCTGAATTTGAAAGAGGGGTCTCTATAATGGGCTCCTCTTTTCAAATATAGTAAGTAAATTTTTATATATTTAGTAGAAAGGAATATTATCATGTTCAACTTCAACCAAAACAATCTTAAAAACGCTAATTTATTCGCAGCAGGTCTTGCATTGGGTACTGTAGGTCTTAAAGTGTTAACTTCTAAAGATGCTAAAAAAGTATATGCTGGTATCGTAGCAGCTGGCCTTCGCGCTAAAGAAACTGTATTGGAAACTGCTGAAAAAGTACAAGCTTCCGCATCTGATGTATTGGCAGAAGCTCAAGAAATCAACGAAGCTCGCAACGAAGAAATTTTTGAAGAAGATGAAAAATAATTAAAGGATGACGCATATGTTACAATTTTCTGTAGTACGAAAACTCAGAAATCGCTTGCATGTGAAGATAACGGGTCATCGCTTTACGGAAACTGAAGCGGCTTATATTGAGGATACTCTGTTATTGAATGATGCAGTTGTAGATGTAACGTTCTATACACGAAGCAGTCAAGTTGCCATTAAACATGATGGTGATGAATCGGCCGTTCGTGAGGCAGTACTAGGTCTACGCGATTTGGATTTGTCCGAAGCACCTGCCTTGAGCGAGTATTCGCCACGATTGGTGAATAAAAAATACCGTGAGATGATGTTGAATAAAACGGCTTTATACTTAGGTAAAAAAGCTGTTTTGCCGGCTCCTATTGCAGCGGCATGGGCGTGGTTTGACGGGCTTAAATTTATCGGTAAAGCGATTAAAACATTATGGCAACGCAAGTTGACCGTAGAGGTTCTTGACGGTGTCGCTATCGGTGCGGCACTGTTACAAAAAGACTATCCTACCGCAAGTATGGTTATGTACTTGCTAGGAATCGGCGATATCTTAGAAGAGTGGACACATCGTAAATCTGTATTGAATCTTGCTCAAAGTATGTCTTTGAATGTAGATAAGGTATGGGTTCTGGTAGATGGTGTCGAAGTTAGCAAGAGCGTTAACGACATCGTTGCGGGCGATAGAATTATCGTTCGTCAAGGTGAAGTCATTCCTCTGGATGGCGTCGTTGTGGACGGTGTTATTCTTGTTAATGAAAGCTCCATGACCGGTGAGCCTGAGGCGGTTCGTCGTGATGAGGAAACCTCTGTATATGCGGGTACTGTTGTAGAGGAAGGCAAAGCCGTCATTGAAGTGCGCAGCACATCAAAATCATCCCGATATGAAAAAATCGTAAGTCTCATCGAAGAATCCGAACAGATGAAATCCGGTATGGAACAACAGGCTTATCGCATGGCGGATAAATTGGTTCCTATCAGCTTTATCGGTGCAGGCTTGACATATTTGTTGACTCGTAATGTGATGAAGGCCTTATCCTTTGTCATGGTTGACTTCTCCTGCGCGTTGAAACTTTCCATCCCGTTGGCTGTGCTTTCAGCAATGCAGGAAGCGGCAAAACTCGGGATTACCGTAAAAGGCGGTAAATTCTTAGAACAGATCGCACAAGCAGATATGATCGTATTCGATAAAACAGGCACTCTTACAAAAGCGGAACCTGAATTTGAACAAATTATTCCGTTCAATGGACAAGATCCGGATGAAATGTTGAAATTGGCGGCGTGTATTGAGGAACATTTCCCTCATTCCATGGCAAAAGCAGTTGTACGTGCTGCAAAAGATCATGCATTGCCTCATAAGGAAATGCATTCCGATGTAGAATACGTCGTTGCTCACGGTATCGCATCCAAAGTCGGTCGTTACCGCGTACGCATCGGTAGCGCCCACTATATTTTTGATGATGAAAAAACAAAGATTCCTGCAGATGAACAGGAAAAATTTGATAATTTGCCGGATACATCATCGCATTTGTACTTAGCGATAGGCGGTACATTGGCGGCGGTTATCTGTATCAAGGATCCTGTGCGTGAAGAAGCTAAACAGGTTGTAGCGGATTTACATAAGCTCGGCGTTAAGAAGGTCGTTATGATGACGGGCGATTCAAAACGCAACGCTAAACGCGTAGCTGCGGAGATCGGCATTGACGAAGTTCATGCGGAAGTCTTGCCTGAAGATAAGGCGACGTATGTAAGACAGGCTAAGGAGGAAGGCTACACTGTAATGATGGTAGGGGATGGTATTAACGATTCTCCTGCGATTTCAGAAGCTCATGTTGGCATTGCGATGAATGAAGGGGCCCCGATTGCTCAAAAGATTGCGAATGTTACAATTTCTTCCGATCATTTACAGGCGCTGGTTGACTTACGTCGCATTTCCTTAGCGCTAATGAAACGTATTAAAGCCAATTATAACGGCATTGTAGGTTTCAACGGTGCTCTTGTTTTAGGCGGCGTAGTTGGTGCATTGCCTCCGGGACAAGCGGCATGGTTACATAATTTGTTTACTCTAGGTGTAGGCCTTGAAAGCATGACGCCATTGTTGAAAAAAGAAGAATCACAGTCAGATACCGAAACAATTGATGTTACGACTGATACGGTGGTAGCGTAATATTAACTCCCGTACGGGGCGGATATGGGGTCCGTCTCATGCGGGAGTTTTTGTTTTATGATGACATTTGGGCCCGATTATTGTACAATAGCAGGAGATTACTTCTGGTAGGAGAACTATATGAATACATTGTTAGATATTTGCAAACGATCAGTCTATATGAATTTGTTCATCGTAGTGCTACCCCTAATTGCGTATATGATTCATAATGGATCCAGTGCTACGGTGGCACTTGTATGGTATTTATTATTATCACTTGTTATACCGTGGGCTTATTTATCCTATAAGACGAGTACATTTGGTGATGGACGGTATATCAATCGCATCGCTTATGTGGTGAGCTGGATTGTCGTGCATACCATAATCTATAAAGGAATTTTCCTGAATGTCGATTTATCTATGCTCTGGGGATGGCCGACAGCGGGGCGTGACGTGGCTTTTTTGATAGTCATGTATGTAGGTGTTACGGTAAGTCTATGTATTGCTTACGGATTATCGCGTATTATAGGAGGCCGTCATGAATAAGAACTTTTGGATATTTACGTGTATTGCGGCGCTTTTTGTCAGTGCTGTTACTGTTGTACTGACATCGAGTAAGGTATTAGCGGCTCCGATTTTGGTGTTTCCCATTCTGTCTTTAGTGATACCGTTGTTGATGAGACGGCTAAAGAATGCGAAGTTTAATGATGATTTCCCTCTTCACATGGGATATCATACATACAGTTGGGCGTGGTGGTCTGTATTTTCGCTGCTGCATACACCACTTGGCTTTCAAATTGAAAACGGATTGGTGAAAGTAGTCGTACTGTTTATCGTATATTTTATTATACAGGTCCTCATTGAGTTAATAGGTTTATTATTGACGAAAATTTTTGCCCGTCCTCGTCACTGGGGGATGATAGATGATGTAATCGATATTGTATTATACATCATTCCTATTCCATTCTTGTACATAGGTTCCATTCTATATATCGACTTACAGGATCCTATGGTATATTACCTGTATGCACCATCCATGAATATCAATATTGTTTTTGCTGAGTTAGTATTGCTGTTGATGACCATGTTGGTATTCGTATTTTACTTATATCCGAGACATATTGATTATAAAGGCGTTCGCCTGTTACGCATTGTCATCACCGCGGCCTTGTGGTTGGCGATGAACGGACATATTCTGTATGGTGGATATGTTCCGCCATTTATTCTATCCATCGTTCCTAGTGTTTTTCCGACATATCAGGGAAATCCGCTCGTATTCATAACTCCGGCCCTTCTGGAAGCCGGAATCATAGCGGTATCCGTAATAATCGGTGCGTTGGTGGAACGAGGTATTATTTCACGTCGTCGTGAGCGTATTTAATTTCTAGTTTCGACTCATATCCGTCAGGAATGAGAGCGAAGGAGGATGTATGAACAACAATGAACGTCCAGTAGATGATAACTCAACTGTATCAATCTCGGACAATCCGAAATTGTCTAGTGAGGAGACAAAACAAGTTAAACCGAAAAAGAAGGGCATCACTATTCGTGAATTGACCATTATCGGTCTGTTAGCGGGTATCACAATAGCATTAGGCCTTTCCGGTTATGGAATTGTTCCGTTGGGACCTCTTAATGTGACGACATTACACGTTCCAACTTTGATCGGGGCCATCGTGGAAGGACCGAAGGTCGGTGCTTTTGTGGGGCTTATTTTCGGCTGCTATAGTTTGTGGCAGAATATTACGGCCCCGAATATCTTATCTCCGTTATTTTTTAACCCTATTGTTTCCGTATTGCCTCGTGTTATTTTCCCCGTATTGGCATATTTGGTATATCTTCTGTTATGGAAGGCCCCTCAAGGTCCGCGTATTATCGTCGCTGCATTTATGGGAACCGTGTTCCATACGATTATGGTAATGGGCTTGATTTTCCTACTATATGCGGATATGTTTGCTTTCAGGATGAATCTTAGTCCGGATCAAGTACTCGGAACCATTGTGGTTTTATCAGTTACGCATGGTATTCCTGAGGCAATCTTTGCGGGTGTTATTGTAACACCTGTTGCATTGGCGCTACGTAAAATGTTGCGCAAGGATGCACCTAAAAAAGTAAAAGCTGATGATGTGAATACTGAGACCGCTGTACAAGAAAACATAACAAAATAGTATTTTACAGGTTTTTTATAAATATGGTAGAATAAATATCATCTGATAAGTACTGAGGAGGAGAATCATGTCTAAACGTATTCGTACAATCAACACTGAATCTTTACAGAAAACCGCTAAAACCGGCGGTTGTGGAGAATGTCAAACATCTTGCCAATCCGCTTGCAAAACAAGCTGCACGGTAGGCAACCAAGTTTGTAAACAAAAATAATGAGAAGGCTCGCATAGCGGGCCTTTTTCTTTTGCTTATGTTTGAAATACATAGCTGCTATGGTATATCTTTATGACTATTTTTATAGCTTTACCGTAGAAATATGGTACAATTATCTAGAAAGTTCTATATAGATTAGCACTTTCCCATATATAAAATTTGGAGGTACCATGTTAGAATTACAACCAATGATCCATAAGTTTCGGATGAAGGGGAATTATTACTGTCTAGACGTAAACAGCGGTATTATTCACGTTATCGACGAACTCATCGATCGAGTTCTTGACATATATGATGGCACTAACCGGGATGCGGTGCATGCGGCGATGGATAGCCAAGAGGATGCAACGGAGCTCGACGAAATTATGGACGAGTTAGATGAACTGATTGCGAACGAACAGTTATTTGCGCCTATGAGCAAGGAATTTAAACTTGTAGTAGGTGAAAAACCTATTGTAAAGGCTTTATGTCTCAATATTGCGCATGATTGCAACTTGGCATGTAAATATTGTTTTGCCAGTCAAGGTGATTACGGTGGCGTAAAACGTGAGTTAATGAGTTTTGATGTGGCAAAGCGCGCCGTTGACTTTCTCATTAAAATGAGCGGGTCTCGTCAACATTGTGAAATCGACTTCTTTGGCGGTGAACCTTTGTTGAATTGGGATGTAGTGAGACAAACCGTTGAATACATTGAATCCGTTCAAAAACAGCACAATAAGATTTTCAAGCTCACATTGACTACAAACGGGATGCTTTTAACACAGGATAAAATTGACTATGTGAACGAACATAAGATGAGTCTCGTTTTATCGTTGGACGGTCGTGAGTCCGTACATAATGCAATGCGCCCTGTAGCCGGTAGCGGTGCGGAGTCTTACAAGTTTATCGCGAAGAATCTCGTCAACGCCGTAAAACAACGTCATGGTCTTGAGTATTATGTGCGTGGCACATATACGCATAAAAATCTCGACTTTACCAAGGATGTAATGGCCATGTCCGATTTAGGGTTTGAACATTTATCTATGGAGCCTGTAGTCGGAGAGGACGGGGATTACGTATTGCGTGAAGAGGACTGGCCGGCTCTTGAGGCGGAATATGAAAAGTTAGCGGATCTTTATTTGCAGCGTCAACTGGACGGCTGGGGTGAAAAGTTTAATTTCTTCCATTTCCGTATGGACCTGTACCGTGGTCCATGCATGGCGAAACGTTTACGAGGTTGTGGTGCGGGTCATGAATATATGGCTGTTGTACCGAATGGAGATATTTATCCATGTCATCAATTTGTCGGCAAGGATGGCTATGTATTGGGCAATGTATTTGATGGATTGCAAAATACTGAGATTCCTAAGGCCTTCCGTAATACGCATGTATTTTCTAAACCTACATGTGCGGAATGCTGGGCTAAATTCTTCTGCTCAGGCGGATGTCATGCGAATAATATTACGTTAGGCGGAGATTTGGAAACCCCTTATGAATTTGGTTGCCGATTGCAGAAAAAACGTATTGAGTGTGCTATCATGATTCAAGCTGAATTAGAACAGGCGGGCATTGATGGCAGTATTCCTGTTGCACTAGGTTAATCTTACATATGACTGGGGATGTTCCATCCATAGTAGAGGTGTTTGTATGAAAAAAGATACTAATCATAGTCAAACTATGGAGCGTTGGGGGATTCGCTATACCGGTATTGTTCAAGGGGTCGGATTCCGACCCCTTGTTTCTATGTGGGCCCATTCCTTACAGTTGAGCGGATTTGTATATAATGACAGTCATGGTGTATATGTGGAAATTCAGGGGGCGACGGCAGATTTGCAGTCTTTTGTGGATGCTATTGATCAACATAAACCGCGACTATGCCGGATTACTAATTTTGTCATTACAAAATTACCTCTTATATACGAATCTATGGAGTTTGAGGTACGTCAATCACTATTAGGTGATCCGGGCACAACCTTTATCAGTGCCGATACTTCACCTTGCGAGAACTGTCTCAGGGAACTGCATAGTGATCCTCGACGCATACAGTATCCTTTTATTAACTGTACTGATTGCGGGCCGCGATATTCTATTATCGAGTCTTTACCGTATGATCGGGAAAGGACTACGATGAAAGAATTTCCTATGTGTCCCGATTGTTTGACTGAATATAATGATATTGAGGGGCGCCGCTATCATGCTGAGCCTAATGCATGTATAAAATGCGGACCTGTCTATACTTTATATACACCGAATCATATGGAGGTGGATACTGCTCATATATGGGATGATGTGCGTGCTCTTATTGCGTCCGGAAAGATTATAGCGTTGAAGGGTGTTGGCGGTTATCATCTTGTATGCGATGCGACGAATGATGAAGCGGTGCAGCATTTGCGTATGCGTAAACAGCGTCCCCATAAGCCATTGGCCGTAATGGCTGGCTCCATAGAAACAGCCATGAGGCTGGTTCACATGAATGAAATGGAGAAATCCGTTCTGACCGGAATGGAACGTCCCATTGTGTTATTGAATCGTAAATCTAATAGCGCCATACATTTGAGTGAATATGTGGCGCCGCAAAATCACCTGCTGGGGGTTATGCTGCCTTATGCACCTGTTCATGAGGTGCTGGTACCATCTGATGCCGTATGGGTGATGACCAGTGGAAATCGAAGCGGAGATTCCGTTTTATATGAAGATGAGGCTGCTTTCAGAGAACTCCAAAATGTAGCGGATTATTTTCTGGTTCACAATCGTCAAATCTATGCTCCTTTGGATGATTCCGTCGTATCCGTCATCGGCGAGAAGCTCCAGTTTATCCGTCGCAGTCGAGGCTATGTGCCTGAACCGATCCATTGTGAAAATTTAGGTGCTTTCAATTTACTGGCTATGGGCAGCGATCTTAAAAATGCATTCGCTGTAAATAAGGGTGAAAGTATTCTTTTGGGGCCTCATATAGGTGATCTGGAACGGGCTTCGACTCATGAAACCTTGGAATGGACGATTGCGCGATATGAAAATTTGTTCTCTACACGGCCGGAAGCGGTCATTATTGACTCTCATCCACAGTTTTTTTCATCTCAATTAGGGCGTCATATTGGTGAAACCCGTCATATTCCTGTTATTTCCGTACAGCATCACCATAGTCACATAGCCTCTGTTATGGCGGAGTATAATTTAACCGATGTCGTACTTGGAATTGCCATGGACGGAACCGGGTACGGCCCGGATGGAACCGTTTGGGGCGGAGAATTTCTTCTCTGTAACGGAGCGGATTATCAACGGCTGGCTCACATTAATACCGTGCCTTTGCCCGGCGGCGAAAAAGCGGTATCTGAACCGTGGCGTCAAGCCTTATGGTATATACGTCAGTATTACGGTGACAATGTGCCTTCAGTTTATGCTGAATGGATAGAGCAGTTGCCGACAGGATGGAGGATTCTTGATAAGGCGATGCATTCTATGACCATGATACAATCCTCCAGCTGCGGACGACTTTTTGATGCGGTAGGGGCTCTGTTAGGATTGGGGTTGGTACATACGTATGATGCACAGATCGCTATTGCTTTGGAATCCTTTTGCGGTGATGAAAAAGGGTCCGTTCTTGATTTTGCTTACGATGGAGAGGTCCTGGACTTCACTCCGACTGTACAGGCTATTATGGACGGAGTAGTGCGTGGTGAACGTCGTGCCTATTTAGCTGCATCCTTTCATAAAACCGTAGCTATCGGCATCTGTGAAGTGGCGGCGGATATAATGGAGCGTTATGGTGTGTATAATGCGGCGATTGCGGGCGGAGTCTTTCAAAATCGTCGACTCATGCATGAAATACATCGTGCCTGGCATGTAGGCAATCTATATATGAACAAATCCGTACCTGCAAATGATGGCGGCTTGGCTGTGGGTCAGTTATGGATCGGGGCTCATGTATTGGAAAAATAATGATTTTATATGTGATACAATATTCTTAGCTGTTGTATATGACATGTTTTATAAGTGTTTGAATATTCATAATAATAAGTGATGATAAATGATACAATGAGGAGGTATTATGTGCTTAGCCGTACCGGCACAGCTTGTTGCCGTAAATGATACCATCGGTACCGTTGAATTAACGGGGGCTACACGGGATTGCAGTCTTCTGCTCGTACCTGATGCGAAGGTAGGAGACTGGCTTTTGGTACATGCGGGATTTGCTGTACAGATTGTTGATGAAGAAGAGGCACAAGCAACATTAGATGCCTTTAAGGAGTTAGAGGAACTTGAAGAAGCTTACTTTGCAGGAAAAGAAGCACACAGCTGATGCATTATTGAAACGCATTAATGCACTTCATAAGCCGGGCGAAGTCGTCAGACTCATGGAGGTGTGCGGGACACATACGGTATCGATTTTCCGAGAAGGTCTTCGTCAGTTGTTGCCCGAAGGTATTGAGCTTGTGAGCGGTCCGGGATGTCCAGTATGTGTAACTGATCAGATTTATATGGATAAGGCTTTAGCCTATGCGGAGCGGGATGATATTATCATCGCTACCTTCGGGGATATGCTGAAGGTGCCCGGCAGCTATAGCAATCTTAGCGAGGCTCAAACAAAGGGCGCTCATATTCATGTTATCTATACGCCTTTAGAGGTGTTGGAGTTGAGTAAGCGCCATCCGGATAAGAAAATCGTGTTTTTAGCAATCGGGTTCGAAACGACTATTGCCGTTATCGGGGCGACCGTAAAAGCGGTTCATGCGGCAGGGATTAAAAATGTATTTTTCCTCGTATCTCATAAATTAGTTCCCCCGGCATTACGAGCTTTACTGGATCGACAGGAAGGCCGTATTGACGGCTTTATTTTGCCAGGGCATGTAAGCGTTATTATCGGGGAGGAACCGTATCGATTCCTGCCTGAAGAATATCATATTCCATCATGTATCGCCGGTTTTGATGGCGTAGAAATTCTTTCGGCTATAGTCAATATCCTGGAACAGCGCAGCTCAGGGAAGTTCATGGTAGGTAATACATATCATTCGGTTGTGATGGAGCAGGGAAATCCCGTAGCACAAGCTATGATGCGCGAAGTATATGATGTTTGTGATGATACATGGCGCGGTATCGGAATAATTTCACACTCCGGTTTAGCTTTAAAGGGCGAGTATGCTGCATATGATGCGGAATTAGCCATACCGACAGTGTTGGAAAAACCGTCACTTGACCCGAAAGGATGTCAGTGTGGTCGCGTTTTACAAGGTTTGATTAAGCCGAGTGAATGTCCTTTGTTCGGTAAAAGCTGTACTGCCGATCATCCGGTGGGGGCGTGTATGGTATCTGTGGAAGGTAGTTGTGCCGCCTGGTATAAATATGGATTTTCCAGTGGCGGATTAACTTGGGAGGATTAGTATGGAACGTGTACGTTTAGTCCACGGTAATGGCGGGCGGTTCAGTCACGAATTGACGGAACGATTTATTTTAAAATACTTTAAAAGCAATCTGTTAGCGCCTTTACATGATGGGGCACAATTTCCGGTCTCATCTGGACGGATGGCTTTTTCGACGGACTCCTATGTTGTACAGCCCCTATTTTTCCCGGGCGGTAATATCGGGAAATTAGCCGTATGCGGTACTGTTAACGACCTTGCTATGAACGGTGCTGTTCCTCAATATTTAAGCTGTGGTCTTATTCTGGAGGAAGGACTGCCATTCGATGAATTAGATCAGATTCTGCGGACCATGGCGGAGATGGCGGATCTTGCGAATGTTCAAATCGTAACAGGGGATACAAAGGTCGTTAAAAAGGGCGAGGTAGATAAAATTTATATTAATACGGCAGGTGTCGGCATGATTCCCGAGCATGTTGATATTGGTCCTCATCGAGTTCAACCGAATATGGACATTATTTTATCCGGGGCTATAGGGGACCACTCCATCGCCGTTATGGGACAGCGATTTGGCCTGGAGCTATCCGAATCGGTGAAAACGGACTGCGCGCCTCTCAATCATATGGTACACGCCGTACTGCAGGAAGCAGGTCCTTCTGTGGCATTGCTTCGGGACCCTACACGGGGGGGACTCGGTACGGTTTTGAAAGAAATTGCGGATCAAAGCGGTGTTGGTATTAAGGTTGATGAATCTGCGTTACCGATTCACGATGAAGTTCGGTCCGTATGCGATATCTTAGGATATGATCCGTTATATTTGGCCAATGAAGGTAAAGCTGTTTTCTTAGTTGCGCCGGTGGTGACAGAGCGAGTTCTTGATATTCTTCATACATTTGAAGAGGGAAAAGAAGCGGTACTCATCGGTAAAACATTGGATAAAAATATCGGGAAAGTAGGCCTGCAGACCTCCATCGGCGGTGTGCGACTGGTGGATCTTCTCGGAGAAGATCAAGTGCCTCGCATTTGCTAGTTCTGTAGTTCCGCTTAATCATTCAGGAAATGCATTTTGTTCAGATCTGATTGACTATATGGGCGCCATAGCTTCATATATTTAGTGGAATTGTCACAAAATTCAATTGCGTAAAATTCACAATGCGTTCATCCAAATTTTATATATTTTGATTATCTTTAAGTGTAAGTTATATACTTTCACTAGAATCTATGTATAGAATTTGTTAAAATATAAGTATCTATTAGGAGGCTTATTATGAAAAAGAAAATTATCACTGCCGTTCTAGGTATTTGTTTAACTACGACCGCATTTGGGGGTATCTTGACGACTCAAGCCGGTGGCCTTAGCAGTATTCTTGGCGGCGCTGCTAAAATTGGTGGTATCGGTATTGTTATTAACAAGTTCGGTCCACAAATTGACTCTTTCTTAAATAAACTATTGAAACAGAATAATTTGAGTACGGAATATACAACTAAGGTTGTACCGATTATCAGTATCGGTACAAAAGGGTATATCGGCGGTGCTCAAGTTACAGGTCCTGCATCCAGCGTTGAACAGGTTAAAGCTGTTGCACAAGTTGAAGGCAGTTTCAACGGTATGGTTCGTGTAAAGGGCTTAGTACCTGTTGACAGCACAAACCCTGTTGGCGCATCTCGTGTTCAAGGTGTAGGCGTATCGGCAATTATTGATTTGAAAATTTAATGGTGGCTGAGCTCATTATTAGTTAGACTCAGGGGATAAGCACGGTCTTAGGCCCGTGCTTATTCTGTTGTATAACAAGCATAACTGTTTGGAAATTTGTGGAGGATTATATGAAGAAGCAAGTACTTACACTTTTAATGGCATCCTTGATTTCAGGAACTGCCTTTGCTGCTCCAGGTACGGTAACGGAAAAGACTAATGTATTGGAAACGACTGTGTATGGTTCTGTTCAGGAGGGTGCCGTAGTAGACCGTATCAATCAACTTGATGAAACCGTGTATGGTACTGGCTCTAACGGTAACTCTGCAACATTGAGCAAGCGCGTCGATTCTTTATATGACTCCGTTGAGGGTAGCGGTAGAAATATTTCGTTGCGCGAAGAAATGGATGCTTTGGAGTATACGTATCAAAATGGCATTACTGCAGGTTCCCTCGTGGATCGTGTAGAAAAAATGGAGCGCAGTGTTAACGGCCGTATCGGTAGTGGAGCACTTCAAAAACGCATTATCTCTTTGAAGACAAAGGTTTATGGCAGCAATGTAGCGTTGACTAATCAAGTCGGTACATTAGCAAGCAATCATGTATTCAAAGTTACTTTAAATGATGCGGTTTCTTCTAAAACAAGTCAGCAAGGCGATACCGTTTCTTTTACAGTTGCGGAAAATGTAATGGACGGAAATGTATTACTCGTTCCGGCCGGAACCGTTGGGACAGGTACGATTACATCGTTGAAGAAGGCGCGTTCCTTCGGTCGCAATGGAGATCTTGATATTACGTTTGATACAGTTCCTGCTATTGATGGTACGGAATTTACCGCGGTACAAGGTGAGGAAGCGAAGAAGAAAACCCGTAGTGAAATCAAAGCGGCCGGTGCTTCCGTGGCCGGTGCCGTTTTGTTGGGGCCTGTAGGTCTTGTGGGCGGTGCCTTCATTAAAGGTAAAAATATTGACTATCCTGCAGGATCGACCATATATGTACAACCACAGGATTCCGTTACAATTCAAGGCCTAGTTATCGGTGGGGACGGATTGGCTCATAGCGATAATGAATTGGCCGATGCTGTAACTGTGGCTAATACGACAGATGAAAGCAATGATTCCGTAGATAATATGAATGATGAAGCGGTATCGACAGATACGGTTGATACAACAGCTACAGAACCGGCAGATGTTGAAGAGTCTGATGATGGCGCAGAAAATGTTTCTCAACCGATTGTTGTAGTTAAACGTAATCAGTAATTACTTGTATAAGAGGAGTTCCAGTAACCATGAGGAAAAGTAAAGTACAGTGGCTGGCTGCTGCATGCTTAGTGTGTTTGGCACAGCCTGTATGGGCCGCTACGGATTCGACCCCGGTCTATCAAGATACATTGGATAGTGAGGGCCAGTCTTATTCCGGTGAGCTAGCAAAGGCATCCACACCTGAAAACAGTAATATCCGTGTTGTACGTCGTGGTGAAAAAGCAAAATCTACTGAGCCTAGTGAGCAGTTGCCGACTCGCATCGATGCTAATAAAATGGCTTATACCGGCTCGACCGGTGATGTTTATGCTGAGGGTGACGTAGTGGTGACTCAAGGTAATCAAACATTGTTATCTCCACGTATTGAAGGGAATACGAAGACTACGGAATATCGTACCGTAGGTGGTTATCGATATTTAGAGGATAACGGTAAGACTAAGGATATTACGGGTCAAAATATGACATATCGCACCAAGGATCGCCATTTTACGGCTGACCAGGCGATGGGCTGGAATGATCCATATTATGTGAAGGGTTCAAATGCCACATTTGATGGTCAAGAAGGCCATATGGAAAAAGGCATGGTTACGACGAAACATGCGATGGCATTTAAACATGCACCAGATTATCGCGTCGAGGGGGAAGATATTAAGGTTTATCCCGGTGATAAAGTAGTCATTAAAAATCCGACCTTTTATATTAAAAACTTCAAAGTTTTTTCATTGCCATCATATACAAAGTCTTTACGTCATGATAAAGAAGGTAAATTCAGTATATTCTCTTTGGTTCCAAAACCTACTTACAGCAGTGATGATGGCTTTGGCCTTCATGGTAATACGGATTATCCAATCGGTAAAAACGGCGAGGTATATATTGATTACCGGTGGTATACAAAGGCGGGCTTTAAACCGCAGGTCGGGTATCGTCATTACTTGCCTTGGGGAACCGCATCCATAGGATATAGTAAGGAATCCAATGAATATAATGATGAAACCGTATGGGTTGAAAAAATCGGTGAGGCGCGTATCGATACTCATAGTTATCATATTGGCAAATCTCCTATTACCGTTCGAGGCGGTGCTAATGCCGGTTATTGGAAGGAAGGTTCTGTGAAGGGCTCTCATAAAGAGTATTATGCAGAGGTATCACATGACCCGATTAAGTTGTGGTCCGGCGCGGATCTTCGATTCCTCGGCGGGTATCAACGAGATTACTACGGTTATGATAAATCTATTCGCAGCATGCCGTACTGGGGTGCCCGATTCAATACCAAGATTGGGAATCGCATGCAGGCATGGGTATCTTATAACCAGCGAAATATTACTTATAATAACTCTCCATATCGCTTCGATACGACGGAGTTGCCTAAGGAATTAATCTATGGTGCAAGTTATAAGTTAACGCGACTTGATGACGTTTCCGTCAGTGTGAAAAATAATATCATGAGTGGTGAAGTCGATTCCATATATTATACATGGCATCATGATTTGCATTCCTTTGATTTATATTTGACATATAAAGATGCTCAGAAGAGTAATAATAACCAATGGAAGATTAAATTTGTAGGTAAGGATTTTTAATTAGGAGAGAATTATGCAACGCATTAGAAAGGCTGTTATCCCCGCCGCAGGGTTCGGTACGCGGTTCTTGCCGGCCACGAAGGCTCAACCGAAGGAAATGTTACCGATTGTAGACACTCCGGCTATCCAGTATATCGTGAAAGAAGCTTTAGATTCCGGTATCGAAGAGATTTTAATTATCACGGGGCGCAATAAGCGTGCTATTGAAGATCACTTCGATAGCAGTGTTGAATTAGAGTATTTGCTTCAGATGCAGGGAAAGAATAAACAACTTGCAATGATTAAGGATTTAGCGGATATTAAAGTCCATTTTATCCGTCAAAAAGCACCACGTGGATTAGGGGATGCCGTTTTATGTGCGAAAGCATTTATCGGAGATGAACCTTTTGCGGTGCTCCTAGGCGATGATATCGTTTACAATCCTGAAAATCCATGCCTAAAGCAACTTATTGATTGTTATGATGAACATCCCGGTATTATCTTAGGGGCTCAATTCGTGCCGGAAGATAAGGTCAGCGCTTATGGTATCGTAGACGGTGAACCCTTAGTGGATAATTTATATCGCGTGGATACTTTGGTAGAAAAGCCTAGTCGCGAAAAGGCCCCGTCTACATTGGCAGTACTGGGACGTTATATTTTAACTCCGGATATTTTCTCCATCCTGGAAAATACTAAACCCGGCGTGGGTAATGAAGTTCAGTTAACTGATGCATTAGCTGTATCAAAGACGGATACATATGCTCTTGCATATGAAGGAATCCGTTATGATACGGGTGATAAATTAGGTTACTTGAAAGCAACTGTTGAATATGCGTTGCGCAACGAAGAGTTGGGAGATGCATTTAAGGCGTATCTGAAAGAATTAAAATTTTAATCCTCTGTTATAGTAGTTGGACCGATTACTGTCATGTATACTATAAGCAGAAAAGAACCTATGGAGGTGTGTGCAGTGCAACTCCATAGGTTCTTTTATTGTAAACAAAATCTGATAAAGAAAAGTTGACTAATAAAATGATGTTGATTATAATCAATTTATTGGATTAATAAAGGACTGTGATTATATGAGATCATTATTATCGCTTCTGACATATGATAATACAATGAAACTTCCTACTAATTGTGTGATTACAAAGGTTTATTTTGATTTAAACGGTAGTGAGCAGGTTCATTGTGACGTTGTTAAATCAGATGAAAAATATATAACAGTATGCCTGTCAAATCATGTGGGACGTTTACAAGTGGAATTGTTACAGTTGACGCGTCCATTAACAATTCGTCAGCAGTCAAGAACCGATGACGGTTCTTTCACGGTGTCCTTTTCTAAAGAAAATATTATCCAATTTGTGACAGAGGTACGAGATGTCAATAAAATACATCGAGAGCCTCCTTATATTGTTCCTGGGTTGCTCATATTGGAATCTCTTTGGAATCATTATAAAGAAAATAAGGGTGTAACCGGACTGGAAGTAAAGTATCGTTCGCCCATGATTGCTGATGACAGAGCTCGTATTGTTGTTCAACATAATGGTTATGCAGAAGGGCTCGTAGATGATATTGTACTTTTTAAATTTCGTGTTCATCATGAATATAATAGTGTATGTATAGATTGAGGTATTTTAAATGGAAACAAGACGTTTGACAAAAATGGCATTATTAACGGCCTTATTATGCATTTCAGCATATATTTCATTTCCACTACCATTTAGTCCGGCTATGGTGACGGCATTGACCTTAGTGGCTACATTAATCGGTTTACTGTTGCAACCTAAAGATGCACTTATAGTATTTATTGTTTATGTACTACTGGGAACCGTAGGTTTGCCGGTATTTGTAGGGGGCACGGGAGGATTCGGAAAATTATTTGGACCTACCGGAGGGTTTATATTTTCTTGGCCTGTAGCATATACATTATTGAGTGTATATAAAGGTAATAAAAGAAGCTTTACTTCCTATGCATGGCGTTCCATTGTTATAACGATTCCTATCGTCTATCTTTTCGGTGTTACCGGTTATATGCTAGTAACGAATACCGATTTATGGGCAGCACTGGTAGCTGTAATGTTCCCGTTTATTCCCGGGGATATCTTCAAATGTCTGGTCGCGTCATGGTTGGCGACAAAGGTTAAAATCTAAAGTGTATGAGGGGCATCCTTTGGGATGCCTCTTTTATGCTATATACTTGGTGATATAGAATATTTATTTATATATAGGGAGCATATACTATGGATGTATATATTCATGGAGGCCTGCGCAGCCCTATCGGGGTTGTACATGGTCAATATAAAACCCTTCGGCCTGAGGTACTGGGTGCATGTTTAATTAATGAGCTGTTGATCCGTAATACTATTACTTCAGTGGATGGTATATTCTGTGGTAATGCGGTAGGTACAGGCGGAAATTTAGGCCGTTTGATGGGGCTTATGACCAATTTACCTGAATCCGTGCCGGCCGTTACCGTGGATATGCAATGTGCATCTGCATTAATGAGTATTGAAATGGCATATACTCATATTAAGACGGGGGTTATGTGTTCCGCTATTGCCGGAGGTGTTGAAAGTTCCTCCTTACAACCACAGCGTACGTATGCGGATGGGGATGATCGTGAAGGCAGTTATATGGTGGCGCAATTTTCACCCCATGATCAATCTCCATGGACTATGCTGGAGGGGGTGGAACGAACAATAGCAAAATATAATATCGCGAAGGAAGCTTTATACCCGTTTATTATTGAGAGTCATCAAAAAGCTGATGCTGCTCGTTCCAATCAAATATTAAGTCAGTACATTATGCCTTTAGAAATCAATGGTAAGATTTGTAGAGACGAATGTATACGCCCTACAATGAATAAGAACCTATTAGGACGGATGAAACCTTTATTAGGGCCTGACTCCATAACAAATGCCGGGAATTCCTGTCTGACACATGATGGCGGCGCATTTGTATATCTCAGCAATAGAAAAGGCCCATTTAGGATTCATAGTATGTTGCCTTGGGCCGGAAGTCCCCAGTATAGTCCGGAAGGAGCTTTGAAGAGTACAAAGGCCATTTTGGAACGCACTGGATTATCCATGGATGATATAGATGCGGTGGAATGGAATGAAGCCTTTGCTATTATTGATGTGCTCTTTCAGAAGGTCTATCCGGATCATATGGGAAAATATAATTATTTTGGAGGCGCGTTGGCATATGGACATCCTTATGGATGTTCAGGAGCCATATTAGTATTGCATTGTATGGCGGCCCTGGAGCAGTGCAACGGACGATATGGATTGTGCGCTATTGCAGGCGCCGGAGGTACAGGGACAGCATTAATTATAGAGCGGATGTAATATGAATATTATTGAACGATTGAAATCACATCGACAATTAAATCCGAAGAGTATAGCTTTGATTGTTGACGAACGACAATATACATATGAAGACCTCTGGGCGGATATTACCGGTATACAATTTGAACTATCATGTATGATGACGGAAGCGCAGGGTGGACGAAAGATTATTCTTATTCGTGATATATCTTTTTATAATCAATGTATACTATGGTTCGGTGCCCTATATAGAGGTTATATCCCCATGGTATGTCATAATGAAATGAATGATGATTATATAGAGAAAATAAAGGATGTTATTAAAACGGAAGGAATACCGCCTCGGGCGGATTTCGGTGTACTTACATCGGGGACTACGGGAAATCCAAAACCTTTATGGCGCAATGAATCGTCATGGCGTGACTTTTTTGATGTGCAAAATGGAGTATTTCATATCAATAGTCGGACTATCTTATTTTTACAGGGTAGTTTCAGTTTTACCGGAGTCAGCAATATGACCGTTGCCGTTCTTTGGGCAGGAGGGACCGTTCTAACATCTCAATCTTTGAAACCTAAAAAATGGATACAGCTGATGGAGGCGCATAGGGCGGATCATATATATGCGTTGCCTACGAAATTACGTTTATTGATGCGGCATTGTGAATGTACATTATCATCGGTTGATTATATTATCGCAGGGTCTCAAGTGTTGGATCGAGATTTGATGGAGCGATTGGAATTCATATGCCCTCGCATGCAGTTTATCCTGTATTATGGGGCATCGGAATTGAATTATATATCGTATTGTAGCGGTTCGGAATGGCTGGAGAGGGAACATACGGTGGGAAAGGCTTTTCCTTCTGTACAAGTTGAAGAGCAGGATGGTCTATTGTATATTACAACCGCTTATCATATCGAAGGGATTCCTGATACATATACGGTTAATGATTGCGGATACATCGACAGTGACGGATATATTATTTTTACGGGGCGTCAAGGGGATGTGGTGAATAAAGGCGGTTATAAGATATCCGTTCCATCCATGGAAAGGTATTTACAATCGTTGACCGGTGTTGATGAGGTAGCTGTCATTGTCATTGACGACGATATGCGCGGTGAGGACTTTGCGGTATTTATGGTTTTAGCTGAAGGCAGTTCACGAGCGGATGTATTTAATCGTATTTGTGAAAGTTTACCCTCCGTAGAATGGCCGAAGAAAATTTTGGATGTTCCTATGTTACCTTTAACAGAGTGCTCAAAAGTTGATAAACGAAAGTTAAAAGAATGGTATAATAAGCTTGTATGTTCGTAATGATTGAGGAGGCCTTATGCAGATAAATAAAGCGGTGCTGGAAATTTTTGATTTTACATCGTCTCTGGCGGTATACTCTGAACATGAATTGAAGGTCGGTGACCAGTCTGTGCAGGAGTATATCGCTGCTCATGTAGCAAAGGCTTTTAAGGATCCCGGAGCGCGTACAGGCACCTTACATACCGCTAGTCCCGTAGGAAAACAATTAGATGCTTATAAACAGGGAACCCTCGATTTTGTTACGCTCAGTAAAGAGTTAGGTGAAAGTTTATTTAACTACATGAAACAGGCTACAGATGGAATCGTTATTGATACTATTATCTGTGAAGCTGTCACGGATACTTCATATCTCTGTATACTGTTATGTCAGGCCCATGATGCTTTCACCCATCAGTTATTCAGTGAAGATGATGGGACTCTGACGACAGAGTTAGTAGCTCATAAGGCTGTTTTACCTATGCCGGCTCAGAAATTACGTGCCTTTGCAGCGATTAATACGAATGATTTATCGGTGCGTATCTTCGAGCCGAAGGGTGAGTTCGATGGCGAAGTATCTTATATTTTAGCGGATAAGGTTCTGCAGTTAGGTACGAATCAATCGTCGCGGGATACGGTAAAAAAGGTGAAAAATATTGTAAATAAGGTGGCACAGGCCCATGAGTCTGACGGTGTTGCGGAAATGACCATGGCAAAGTCCATGATTGCAAAAAATGCCGAGGTATCTGATACGGTAGATCCTGTGCGTATCGTAGAGGAAGTATTTAAGACCAGTCCGATTCAACAAGAGGCGGCGAAAAAGGAACTGACGGATCAGGATATGATGCGTCCGTTACCTGTAAATCGGGAATTTGCCGTCAAGGTGGGGGAACATCATAAAATAAAGACGGACACGGGCATAGAAATTTCTTTTCCTGTTGAATATATGAAAAATCGTGAGTTTATCGAAATCGTGACGAATGATGACGGCACATTGCGCATCGAATTAAAGAATATTAATAAAATCGTTAATAAATAGTTTTATAATAATTAGAGTTTATTGTTACACTGATATATAAGGCGGGATACAATGAGTAAAGAGAAACACAAGAAAACAAACGCATTGCGTATCTTAGATACGCATAAGGTGCCTTATAACATTAGCGAATATGAATGGTCCGAGGAGCGGGCCGCCGGACTTCATGTAGCGGAGGTTTTAGGGCTTGATGAAAAGAAAGTATTTAAAACGCTCGTCGGCAGAGGGGATAAGACGGGTTATGTCGTCTTTTGTATTCCCGTTGCCGCTGAGCTGGATATGAAGCAGGCTGCTCGGGTCAGTCATAATAAGTCTGTTGAACTTATTCACGTAAAAGATTTATTGGGGATTACAGGTTACTTGCGAGGGGGCTGTTCACCGGTAGGTATGAAAAAGTCTTTTCCTACGTACTTTGATGCAACCATGGAGATGCAAGATTCCGTTTATGTAAGCGCCGGTCTCAGAGGAATGCAGATGCAGGTTAATCCGGTGGAATTGGCAGCTGTTGTCAATGCCGAGTTTGCAGCGTTGACGATGGATCATTAAGAGGTGCTTATGGCTAAGAAATATTATGCTGTGCGGCATGGTCGCACTCCGGGAATCTATATGACCTGGACCGATTGCGAACGGCAGGTAAAGGGCTTTGGCGGCGCCGTCTATAAATCGTTTCCTACCGAAGCTGAAGCTCGTGCATTTATAGCTGATGAGGATATGAATAAACCTGATTTTACCGAATCTGCCCATCTTGTCGCTTACATTGATGGCAGTTATAATAAACAGGCGAATATCGTTGGTGCCGGTGGTATTATATTCTTAAACGGACAGAAGGAAACCTTTTCATTTTCTTCCGCCGATGAGCGGCATACAGCGTTTTGGAATGTAGCCGGTGAATTACTGGCAGCCATGCATGTTATGCAATATGCGGTAGATCATGGGATAAAGGAGTGTTCCCTTTATTATGATTACATGGGCATTGAAATGTGGGCTACGAAGAAGTGGAAACGTAATAACTCTCTTACACAGCAGTATGCGGAGTTTTATGATTCCGTCAAAGGGGCTGTCAATGTACACTTTCACAAGGTGGCAGCTCATACGGGCGATACGTATAATGAAATGGCGGATATATTGGCAAAAAAAGGTGCCGGTATAAATTGATTATCGCAGAAAGGAGGACGTTATGAATATTTGTGTAACCGGTGGGGCCGGATTTATTGGTTCTCATCTGGTAGATCGTTTGATTGATTTAGGGCATAATGTCCTGGTTATCGATAATCTATCTACGGGGATGCGTTCGTTTGTACACGAACGGGCACAGTTTAAAGAGATGGATGTTCGAGATGCAAATCTGACTGCCGTATTTGAAGACTTTAAACCTTCTGTTGTCTTTCATGAAGCGGCGCAAACGATGGTGCCTTCATCGATGGAAAATCCAAGTTACGACTGTGATGTGAATTTATTAGGCCTCATCAATGTTCTTGAAGCGTGTCGTAAGGTAAAGGTGGAGCAGATGTTAATGCCTTCGTCAGCCGCCGTATATGGGGATTTGGCTGTTTTGCCGCTCACGGAGGATTTGAGCGGAAAACCGTCCTCCTTTTACGGATTAACAAAGCTCACCGCAGAAGGATATTTGCGGATTTATCATGAGGCCTTCGGACTCAATACAGTATGTTTCAGATATGCTAATGTATACGGCCCTCGTCAAGGTGATGGCGGTGAAGGTGGCGTTGTGAGCATTTTCAATCGTCTTATCGTAGAGGGGCAGGAGTTGACCGTTTTTGGAGATGGCGAACAGACCCGTGATTTTATCTATGTTGATGATGTAGTGGATGCCAATATTAAAGCTATGGGAAAACCGGATTGCACCGGGATTTATAATATATCCACCAATACAGGTGTTTCTGTGAATGAATTGATTGCTCGATTCCGTGCTATCAGCGAAAGGGATTTTACTGTTCGGTATGAGGCCGAACGGGTCGGAGATATAAAGCATTCTCGTTTGAGCAATGTAAAAGCCATGGAGGATTTTGGCTTTGTTGCACAGACTTCCTTGGATGAAGGGTTGAAAAAGACACTGGATTATTTTATTAATCAGATTCGAAATAAATGAGTGTAAGTGGTTTGGGGATATGAGTGATTTACAGTTTTGGGTGACAATAGGCCTTTGGAATCTCATTGTATGCGGAGTCTACGGGTATGATAAATTATGTGCGATCAAGGGATATGATCGTATTTCTGAATTTACATTGCTGTTTTTAGCCTTTGCTTTCGCCGGACTGGGCGCATTATTAGGAATGGTTTTGTGGCATCATAAAACAGCGAAGCTGAAGTTTAGAATTGTTATTCCTATAGCTTTACTATGGTCTGTATACTCCATAGGTTTTGCCTATGCTTTGTGGGTGTATTGATTGTATAAACTAGTATTTTATTCATCTAATTGTGTTATAATAAAATAGTTAGTATATAAAAATAGTAGAGAAGGAGTTATTTGATGTTGAGGTTAGGTTCGGGGTTTGAATTAGATTATTCCAATATCTATAATGAAAGCTGCATACAAGAGCGGGATGTAAACAATTTTGAACGGGCGATACAAAATATATGGCATCACACGAATATTTTACGGTCCACCGGATTTGAAGAAGGACATGTGTCAAAAGATGGTCTACCGGAGCCTGTTTTGTTTTATCAGTTGCCTTATATTTCGGAGAATGGCATCAATACGCCGCATATGTTAGAACGTTTATATGAATTGCGTGATTATGCACGTAATCATATTGATACGGTCGTATCTGTGGGCATCGGAGGATCCTATTTAGGGAGCAAGGTTATCTTTGATGTTCAATGCGGATCATTCTGGAATAACTGCAGCGTTGAAGAACGCGACGGATATCCTCGTATGTATTTTGCGGGTTTTAACGTAGACGGCGTTTATTTAGATGGCCTCATGCGCACCTTGAAATATCAAGCGCAGGAAATGGGCTCCGATTATAAGGTGATGCTTGTTATTACCTCGAAGTCGGGATCTACAATCGAACCGATGGCAAATTTTATGATTCTTGAAAAATTCTTACAGGAGAATCATATTAATTATGAAGTGGTGGCTGTTACGGATACATCCGATGATGAACATCCCACCGTTTTGCGGTCCATGGCTCTTGAAAATAACTGGAAAACGTATTCTATTCCCTACGGTGTAGGCGGACGTTTTTCCGTATTTACGGAGGTGGGCTTTGTAACGGCGGCTTTAGTGGGTTTTGATATCGAAGGATTCTTGGCGGGGGCCGCATCTATGGATGCGGCATGCCAGGATGAAGATACTTTCAGAAATCCGGCTTTGTTGAGCGCTTTGTTGAAATATATTGCATCAGAACGGTATGGACGTATTATAGAGGTGTTTATGCCTTATGGGGAAGCATTACATTCCCTGTCGGATTGGTATGTACAACTTTTATCCGAATCGTTAGGCAAGATGAGTAATACGTGTCTGCCGTATGGACGCACACCTGTGGCGGCAGTGGGAACAATGGATATGCATGCACAGGTACAGGAACATCAAGAGGGACGCTTAAATAAGGTTGTTCAATTTATTAAGGTGAAAGACTGGCATAATAATCTTGTCGTGCCGGATACATATAGTCAGTATGAACGGTTGCGCTCATTAAATAATGTAAATATTTGTGATATTTTAAATATCGCTTTAGATGCCAATCGTGAGGCTTTATCCACCGATAATCGTTTTAATATGACAATTACGGTGCCCACATTGAATGCTTTTCATTTAGGGGAAATAATGTTTATGCATTGTTGGGCCGTATATTTTGAATCTATTTTAGCCGGTGTAGATGCTTTCGATCAGCCTGGGGTAGAGGTTTATAAACGTCTGATCGGGCCAAAACTGGCAGAAGTAAAGAATTCGTATAATTAGTAGGGGGACGTTATGAATATTTTAGTTACCGGAGGTGCCGGTTATATTGGAAGTCATACAGTACGTGCATTGCAACGCGCCGGGTATACACCTGTTATCGTAGATAATTTGTCTCGAGGCCATGTGGAATCGATTCCTGAAGGCATTGATTTTTATAACATGGATATTGCCGATCCAAAATTGGTAGAGGTGATGAAGAAGCATCAAATTATCGGTATAATGCATTTTGCAGCTCATTCCCAGGTCGGTGAATCAATGCAGAACCCCGCTATTTATTATGAAAATAATGTAGTCGGCTCGTATCACCTCATCGAATCCGCCCGCCAAGCCGGGATTAAGCATTTTGTATTTTCCAGCACTGCCGCAGTTTACGGGGAACCGGAGGTAGTGCCGATTCGAGAGGATGCTCAATTACATCCGACGAATGTATACGGTCGTACAAAATTGATGATTGAAGATATGTTGTCCGATTACAGTGCTATTTATGGTTCCACCTATGTGGCACTGCGTTACTTTAACGCAGCCGGAGCCGATCCGTCCGGTACAATCGGAGAGGATCATCATCCAGAAACGCATTTAATTCCGCTGGTTCTTGATGCGGCACGGGGAAAACGCGAATATATTACCGTGTTCGGAACGGATTACGATACGCCGGACGGCACATGCGTACGCGATTATATTCACGTCAATGATTTGGCATCCGCTCATGTGTTGGCAATGGATTATTTGCGTAATGGCGGACAGTCTCAGGTGTTTAATTTAGGTAGCGGCAATGGATTTTCTGTGAAAGAAATTATTGAAACTGCCAAAGCCGTGACGGGTATAGATATTCCTGTTCAGTATGGAGATCGTCGTGCCGGAGATCCGGGAACGCTTATTGCATCATCGGAAAAAATTAAGGATTTATTGGGATGGAATCCTCAATTCAGTAATGTATCCGATGTCATTAAGGATGCATGGAAATGGCATACATCTCATCCGGAAGGCTTTATAACTAAATAGTCATAAAAATTATTTTGTCAATATATTTAATGACTCTATTGGTCACCTATGTGACCGGTAGAGTCTTTTTTTTGTAGGATTTGGAAAGGAGTTCCTAGAATATGTGAGTAGGAGGTGGACTATGAGTCTGAACACATATAAGGAGCGGGTATGGCGGTGGATTTATAAACAACGCATTGTAGTCAGTCATTATAAAATTGCAGTTATTAGCTTTACGATAGTAACATGTACCATACTTGGAATAGGATTAATTTTCCCTTACGAGGAGGAGTCGATTCACTTGTCTTCTGTTCATAGTGAAAGCGAATCTAAACTTGAACATAGTGAGACAAGTGGTAATCAGAGCAGTAATTCTGATAATCAGCGTAGTAATAGAACGCATCATAGTGGGGATACCGATAAATGGAGCCGTCATAGCGATACTGCTGAGCAGAGCAATAGTGACTCTAAATCAGTAAAAGGGCGATTACTGTATGATGTCAGCTCTGTGGAGCGGGCATATCCGTGGCGTGAAGTGTTTAAAGAGTTGCCTCTGAGCGGCAATGTTGACAAAGCAGATATGGATATAAAGGATGAACCTATGGGACGAGAGACCTATCATTCACCTAAGAACCGACGTGATATATCTCAGAAAAAAGTAAGTAGGCATCATGAAAATAATTATGAGAGTACTAAAGAAGTAAGTAATAGTCGTAATAAAACGGATAGGAGAAATCATTCAGAACCGGTGAGATCAACGGTACAATTAGTGGGTATCATAGAAGGTGAAACATTTGTTGCCGTTTTGCGAAGCGGCGCAGAGGAATGCTCCGTTACGACCGGGACGAAGTGGAAAGGGATTACAGTTAAATCTATAGGACGTACTGGTGTGGAAATTGTAGAAGGAGGTCAGGTGCGATGGCTTACGATGGATTGAATCGAAAATATATAGGTTTTATTACAAAAATTTTTCTGGTCTGTATAACTTTTGATTTACTTTTTTTAGGTATGGGCATGGCACAAGCTGTTGAGTCTACATCGACATCGCTCCCGATTAATCGTGAGATTGGCAATGAAAATAACGGAGCAGGGTACGCAGAAATTAAAAATGCTATTTCCTTATCTGTACATGATGCATCCTTGAAGGAAACCGTTCTCGGTATATGTAGAAGTTATGGATTATCCGCCATTGGGGTGGAGTCCTTATCCGGAAACATTACGGCCTCCGTTAAGGCGGATACCCCGGAGGAACTGATTGCTCAGTTGGGATCTCTTTATCATTTTTCCGTCACAAAGCAACATAAGACCCTTGTTATAGAAGGGGATGGCAAAGAGTTGGAGCAAAGAGAATTATATGTGTTAACGCCTCAACATTTGACGGCGCAGTCGCTCGAAGGCGTACTGGGCACTGTTGTGCATGCGGATAAGATGGCCGTACTTTCAGAGGGAAATGAAGTAGTATTACATATTACTAATGGAGAAAAACGGCGTGTAGAAACGTTGATGAAAGTGGTTGATAATGAACCGAAACAGGTACAACTGGAGGCGACCATCATCGCTATGGAAAGGTCGTATGTAAAAGAAACGGGAGTCCGTTGGTCATGGTTGAGCCTTACCGGACACGGAGAGGATAAGACGCACTCTTATGGGGCCGTATCGTTCGGAAAGACTCCGGCCGGGGACGCATACAGGTTTTTTGTGAAACCTGAGTTAAGCTTGGTGGAGAACTCCGGGAAAGCGGTCCTCATTGCACGGCCGTCTATTATGGCATTGAATGGTGAAACGGCGCATATTTTAATCGGAGAGAGAATTCCCGTGGTGGAGGAATCACAGGTGAATGGTGAGCGGAAGACTTCGGTGCGCTATGAAGAGGTGGGTATAAAACTGAATTACACACCTATCGTTACTGAAGACGGATCGGTAGATGCCAAAATTCATGCTGAGGTGAGCACTCCTGTCATGGTGTCGGAAATCAAGGCTTATAAAATCAGCACGCGGCAAGCTCATACCCGTGTCCGATTGCGCCCAGGAGAAGTACTGGTCATAGGCGGACTCATGGATAATCGAGATCAACATCAGTTGCAGAAAATCCCCATCTTGGATGACATTCCTCTATTGGGAAAGTTGTTTCGGCATAGCCGAAAAACCAAGGATTCCGTAGAAATGATGATGTTTGTAAGGGCTACTGTGATATAATGAAAGGAAATGATTGGGAGGTTATGAATGGAACGCATTCGAATGATAGGCCTTGGAAAATCATTTGGGGTGCGCCAAGTATTTTCCAATGTGTCCTTTGAATTAAAAGAAGGTGATCGACTTGCTTTAGTAGGTCCCAACGGGGCAGGTAAGTCGACATTGTTAAAATGTATATTAGGATATGAAGAACTGGACGAGGGCCATGTTGTTAAGTCGCCTGTGGCGAGTATAGGTTATTTACAACAGGATGTGAATCTCGGTGATGACAGTCTTGCTGATGAAATTGAAAAGGCTTGGGCCGATGTTCATGCTCTGGAAGAACAGCTACGCGATTTAACTGTTTACCTGGAATGTCATGAAGCCGAAGAAACAGATTTACAACGCCTCGATTACTTACAAAATCGTATTGAATGGCTCGGTGGATATGATTATGAACAGAAGTCAAAGCGCATTGTCTACGGACTGGGTTTTTCCGATGAAGATCTACATAAACCGGCCAACGCCTTTTCAGGCGGTCAGAAAACGCGCATTAATCTGGCAAAGGCGTTGGTTCGCAGTCCGGATTTTTTGTTTCTGGATGAACCTACAAACCATTTAGACATGGATATGCTTGAATGGTTGGAGGGCTATTTGTCATCCTATCCGGGGGGGATTTTAATCGTCAGTCATGATCGGTATTTTATGGACCGTATCGTGACGGGGGTTGTGGAACTTGATAATCATAAGGCGACCGCATATCGGGGTAATTACAGCCGTTATGTTCAACAGCGGAATGAGCGGCTTAAGGCGGATATGATTGCCTATGAGAAACAGCAAGAACATATAAGGAAGACGGAAGCTTATATTGATAAATACAGAGCCGGAATTAAATCCAAGATGGCTCGCGGCCGTCAGTCTCAGCTGAATCGACTGGAGCGGTTGGATGCACCGGTTATATCTCATCACTTAGATTTTTCGTTTCCGCCGGCAGGGATGAGTGCTGACAAGGTTTTGGTATTAGATCATCTCTCTGCAGGATATGGCGACAATCGAATTATTGATGATATATCCTTTGTCGTGCGTCGCGGAGAGTCTGTGGCTCTGATAGGTCCTAATGGTGCCGGTAAATCGACATTGGTAAAGACCATTGTAGGCGAAATTTTTCCTGAGGACGGTCATGTAGATATCGGCAATCGCGTGCAAGTAGGTTATTTCTCGCAGGAGCATGAGGAATTACATGAATCCTGGCAAGTTGTAGAAGAAATTATGAATCACTTTAACTTTACCGAAGAAAGGGCGCGTAATGTACTGGGTTCATTCTTATTTAAAGGGGATGATGTATTCAAACTAGTCAGCGATTTATCGGGTGGTGAGCGTGCCCGTTTGGCATTATTAAAATTGTTCCTGCAAGGGGATAATTTCCTTATTCTCGATGAACCGACGAATCATTTGGACATCCCGACCCGAGAAGTTGTAGAGCGGGCATTACAGCAATTTGAAGGTACTTGTTTTATCATTTCTCATGACCGGTACTTTTTAGATCAGGTTGCTACGAAAACGGTCGTCCTCAATGAGGGGCGGATTACGGAATACCTTGGCAATTATTCGTACTATAAAGAAAAGTTGAAGGAACAAGAAGAGCGGCTGTCTTTAGAAAATAAGGAGTACATAGGAGAGTCGAATGCTAAAGTCAGGACACAAGAACATGGCGAGCTTTCACAGACGGAATCTACGGAAGCACCTAAGAAACCTAATGCATACATGGTGGAAAAACAGTTGGCTGAAGTGGAATCGGAAATTGCCCGTTTAGAGGCGACCATGAAGATGTATGAGGTGCAGCTGGCTAATCCCGATGTACAACAGGACCTTGAAGAAATGGCCTCTATTTCAAGTCAGATTACAGCGACACAGTCGCAGCTAGATGAGCTATATGAAAGATGGGCACATCTATGTGAATAATATATAAATGGGATATAAATACAGCATTGTAAATTGCATCCTTTTAATTGACAAAAGTGTTAAAAACTTCATAATATAAGTATAGATTTAAAATGATTAATATTTTAAAGGAAGGGTGTAACATGAATAAATCCATGTTGAAAAAGGCGGTCATTTTCGGCCTTGCCGGAGTGATGGCGATTGCTGCGGGTTGTGGCAGCAATAAGGATGCAGGTAATGCAAATAATAATGAAGCTAAAATCGCATTGTTAACGACGACGACGGGCGGTGCGGCCGCATATGGTGAATCCATTAAATCCGGTGCCGAACTGGCGGTGAGTGAAATTAATGCTGATGCAAATTCTGTGAAAATCAATCTATTAGTAGAAGATACCAAAGGTGATAAAAATGAAGCGATTAACGCTATGAATAAGGTGATTTCAAAGGATAAAGTGGTCGGCGTTATCGGTCCTATGTTATCCGGTGAAATGATGGCAGCGGGCCCTGTAGCGAACAAGAGCAAGGTGGTTGCTCTCGGTACGTCTACTACAGCTGAAGGTATTACTGATATCGGCGATTATATTTTCCGTAATGCCGTACCGGAATCCTTGGCGGTGGATACGGCCATTAAAGAAGCACATAAAGTACTTGGTTTTAAAACGGCGGCCATTATGTACTCCAATAACAATGATCAGATGGTATCCGTAAATAATACGGCCCGTAAGGCGTTGGAAGCAGCCGGTGTTCAAATTATCGATACGGAAACCTTTGCCGATAAAGACACGGACTTCTCCGCTCAGTTGACGAAGATTCAACAGGCTAAACCGGATGTAATCGTAGTGGCATCTCTTTATCAAGAAGGTGCACTCATCATGAAAAAAATGCGTGAAATGGGCATGAATCAACCTGTAATCGGTTCTAACGGCTTCAACAGTCCTGAATTTATTAAAATTGCAGGTCCTGCAGCGGATGGTGTTATTGTAGGTACGCCTTGGTTCCCTAATAAGGATGACCAGAAGGTAAAAGATTTCCGCAAAGCTTATGTTGCTAAATATAACAAGGAACCTGATCAGTTCGCGGCACAAGCATACGATGCGGTATATCTTTACGAAGCGGCTTTAAAAAAAGCAGGCTCTACGACAGATCGTGAAAAATTCCGTGAAGCGTTGAAAAATATCGCTGACTTTGTCGGTGTAACGGGTCAATTCAAATTTAACGAAAAACGTGATCCGTCCATGGAAGTTCAAGTGTTACAAATCAGAAACGGTCAATTTGACGCATTAACAAAATAAGTTGAGGTAGTATAGTGTTTTTACAACAATTGGTTAACGGGTTAACCCTCGGTAGCTTATATGCTGTACTCGCTATCGGCTTAACACTAGTGTTCGGCGTTTTGAATATTATCAACATGGCTCACGGAGGCATCTTCATGGTAGGTGCCTTCGTTGGTCTTTTTATGGTGACAATTTTCAATGTCAACATTTTTGTAGCCCTTATCGTTGCTATGGCTGTAGGAGCTATCCTCGGTTACCTATTAGAACTTGTGGCGCTTCGTCCGCTACGCAAGAAAAAGGTGTCTCACTTGGCACCGCTTATCAGTACCATCGGTGTCTCTATCTTTATTGAAAGTTTGGCATTATTGCTTTGGGGGCCTCAAACGAGATCCTTTCCGACCGATTATATCGGTGGACTCATCGATTTCGGGGCGTTTAAAATTTCCATGGTACAAATCATCGGTTTAGGCGTGTCCGTCTTGCTGATGCTTATCTTAAATATAGTTATTAAAAAGACTAAAATCGGTAAAGCGATTCGTGCCGTATCGTTAAGTACAGAAACGGCTGCATTGCTCGGTATTAATCCGACCCTGATCATTTCCCTAACGGTTATGATTGCGTCTGCATTAGGAGCTGCAGCAGGTGTGCTTGTAGGGTTATCGTTTAACGCTATTGAGCCTACTATGGGGGTTATCATTGGTTTTAAAGGACTTGCCGTGCTAATTTTGGGCGGACTTGGTAATATTACAGGTGCTATGGTGGGCGGCTTTATTCTCGGTGTGGCGGAGGTTTTTTCTGTTGCATACGGGGCATCTACATTCCGCGATGCCGTGGCATTCGGTCTCATCATTTTATTATTATTCTGGCGCCCGCAAGGTTTATTCGGTTCTAAAGATAAAGGGGGGAGACCATAATGGATTTGTTAAACCCTTATTATCTTCAAATTGTGATGTTCTTTATCATCAACGCCATTATGGGGATTTCCATCTACTTTACATTGTCCAGCGGACAGCTTTCCCTCGGTGCAGCCGGATTTATGAGCGTCGGTGCGTATGTGGGGGCATTGCTTTCCCTGAAAGCTGAATTACCTATCGTTGTAGGTATTATCGTCGGAGGATTGGTGGCAAGCCTCGTGGCCGTAGTTATCGGTTTACCTACGACACGTCTTCGCGGCTTATATTTAGCTATTGCCACATTGGGATTTGGTGAAGTTGTGCGCGTTGTATTTTTGAATCTTGATGTTACGAATGGCGCGTTGGGTTTATCCGGTATTCCGTCTATTCCTCAGGAGCTTACAAATTATGCCTACGAATTTGACTTGGATGGTCTTATGGGCATCGATGCCGTTACATGGGGAAATTTAATGGCCATCATCATTTTATTTATCATATTGGCCATTACCATTGCTTTTTGTGTGCGTATCAATAATAGTCGCGTCGGTAGAGCCTTTGCTGCGATCAAAGCGGATGATCATGCGGCTGAATTGATGGGAATTAATGTAGTGTATTATAAGATGATGGCTTTTATCATCGGTGCTTTTATTGCCGGTATCGGCGGTGGATTGTATGCACATGTTACAAATTTCATCAATCCTACAGATTTCAGCTATCATAAGGTGGTACAAATATTGTTATTCCCTGTGTTTGGCGGTTCAAATGTAGTATGGGGATCCGTATTAGGTTCATTTATCCTCACATTATTGCCGGAAGTATTACGTTTCTTGTCCGATTATCGAGACATTATTTACGGTGCGTTACTTGTCATTTTAATGGCTGTTCGACCGGACGGTATTTTAACAGAATCTATGGTGGACCGTATCAGTCGTAAATTAGGATTTAAAAAAGCCCCTTATATTCCGGAAACGCAAGTGTTAACGGAGCGTTTTGAAGCGTATAAACGAAAACAGGCTGAATCGAAGGAATAGGAGGGAACTGAATGCTATTAGAATTAAATGATGTAAGTAAAAGCTTTGGTGGCGTTGCAGCTCTCACAGGTATCTCTTTTGGTGTTAAGCAGGGGGAAGTATTCGGTGTTATCGGTCCTAATGGAGCAGGCAAGACAACTCTATTCAATTTGATTACCGGGGTCTTTCCGGTTACATCCGGAGAAATTGTATTCGACGGTATGTCCGTTATCGGCATCAAACCACATAGAACAGTGGAAATGGGCATTGCCCGTACATTTCAAAATATTCGGCTCTTCGGTAATATGACGGCATTGGAAACGGTATTGACCGGCATGCATTGTCGAACCGGCTCCGGCATCATATCCAGCTTCTTTAGAACAAAACGCCAACGCATCGAAGAAGAGCGTTGTTGTGGTATTGCCTATGAGTTTTTAAAGCTGGTAGGCCTTGAAGCCGATGCGGAAGAAGTGGCCACATCGTTGCCGTACGGTAAACAGAGGCGCCTTGAAATCGCACGTGCATTAGCGACGCATCCACAATTAATTTTGCTGGATGAACCGGCGGCGGGGATGAATGATAGTGAAACCGAAGCATTGCGACAACTTATCGGTAAAATTCGTGATCTCGGCATTACCGTGGTTGTTATTGAACATGATATGGCTTTGATGATGAATATCTGCGATCGTTTAGTAGTATTTAATTTCGGCAAGAAAATTGCAGAAGGAACTCCGCAAGAAATTCAGAATAATGATGCCGTTATTGAAGCTTATTTAGGTAAGGAGGTGTAATATGTTAAAACTGGAAAATATCGTGGCCGGTTACGGACATATTACGGCTTTGAAAGATATAAGCTTGGAGGTTCCTCAAGGTGCCATCGTATCTTTAATCGGTGCGAACGGTGCCGGTAAGTCTACGACCATGAAGACGATTATGGGCCTTGTAAAACCGACATCGGGGCGCGTAATATTTGAAGGTCAGGATATTACAGGTCATAAAACACATTATATTGTAAAAAATGGTATATCCCTTGTTCCGGAAGGGCGCCAAATTTTACAGGATATGAGTGTTTATGAAAATCTTGAAATGGGTGCGTATATTCGCAATGACGATGAAATCGAAGCGGATATTAAAAAAGTATTTAAACGGTTTCCTATTCTCGATGAACGTAGTTACCAATTAGGCGGAACATTATCTGGCGGACAGCAACAGATGTTGGCAATCGGTCGCGCATTAATGGCCCGCCCTAAATTGTTGTTGCTCGATGAACCGTCCATGGGTCTGGCGCCGCTTGTGGTCAATGAAATCTTTGAGACCATAAAGGAAATTAGTGCGGAAGGGACTACTGTTCTTCTGGTGGAACAGAATGTACGGCAAGCATTGAAGATTGCCGATTACGCTTATGTACTGGAAACCGGTAAAATGGTTTTGAACGGACCTGCTGAAGATATTCGTCATAACCCTCGCGTTATGGAGGCTTACCTTGGCGGTCGCGTAGAATAGTAGAATAATGATTGGTCAGACAGCTAAGACAGCTATTTAATTTGGCTTATGTAATACCCAAAAGGTGTATATACTACTGGTTTAGTATATACACCTTTTTTCTCGTTAATAAGTAAAATTGATGATATCATGTGGCACTCATGAGCTTAGAATATAGTTGGTTTATAAAATATTTATACTTTGAGTGCTTAATTATAGATTCATGATTTATTACGATAAAAAAATTATGTATAAAAGATGAAGTAAATATGATAACGATAGGATTCGATGTTAAATATTTTATGAATCTTGGATAAGCATATTCATTTTCATAGATTTTTATATAAAATAATGATAAAATTGCTTTAATCTTTTTTTATAGTTAAAAATTTAGATTTAAAACGTATTTCGTGATATGTAATAAAGGTAAAAGAGGCATAGTATGAACAGAAAACAATGTATGATTATGGCGGCTTTTATTTGTGTTACCGGTACGGCGATGTCTGCACCGGTAAATGTATCGCAGCAACATGATTACAGCAAAACGAATAAAATAGCGGAGAATCAAGTTAATGCCCCATTGGAATCAAGTGCTACAGCTGTGAGTTCGGATAAAGAATATCGACTGCGCCAGGGCGATGAATTGTCGATTCAGGTTGTGCAGCAAGCCGATTTAGGTACGCGTAACGGTCAGGATATCGTGTATGCGGTTCGTCCTGACGGATATGTAACGTTCCCGATGGTAGGACCTGTGAAAGCAGACGGACTTACCGTTGATGAATTTACGGCACAACTGCAGCAGGGCCTGTCCAGATATATCGTTAATCCCGACATATCCGTGAATGTGACAAAACTCGGCGGCGTTCGTGTTTATGTATTTGGAGAAATTAATAAGCCTGGTGCTTATACATTGACGAAGTCCAGTACGGTTATCGATGCTATTGGTGCGGCCGGTAGCTTTAACTGGGATACGGCAAAGAAGAAAATTTATCTGATTCACCAGAATGATCCGGAAAAACCGATTGCTATTAATCTTAATAAGATGTTACAAACCGGCGATATGTCGGAAAACTATGTGATGCGAGAAGGCGACATTCTATACTTAACTAAAAATAGTCGTATCAACTTCGCTCGTGATATTGCGCCGATTTTGACGGGGGCGTATATGGTATCTCGAATCGGGAAAGATTAGAAGATAGCAATCTTATTCACCACATAAGGGGGGAATTTATTTGCGTTCATATTTACTACCTGGGATTTTATTGTTTGCTGATATTATTACCGTTGTCGTTGTGGCGTTTATCGGCCTGTTTATACGATTTGACGGTTATATTGAGCCTCAATATATCCATCAAATGGTGGGGGCGTTACCACTCTTAATAGTTGCATATATCTTAATGTTTTTAGTGATGCATTTGTATACCCGCATTTGGCGATATGCAGGCATGCGTGAACTGCTTGCCGTATTTGTGGCAACTACATTAGGTACAGCTATATTTTACTCATCTATGTTCTTCTTTGGTAAATCCCTACCAAGGTCCGTGTACTTTATCATCTGGTTCCTTACAACCGGTGTTGTTGGTATGGGGCGTATGTTATTACACTATTTAGCGCTTTACTACGGCGGAAACGATGATGATGAAAGCAAACAGGTTAATACGTTGATTATCGGTGCCGGCGATGCGGGGGCTACTATAGCTCGTGAAATTGAGCGCTATCATAAACGGTCCCGTAAAGTTATTGGCTTTATCGATGATGATGAAGTGAAGTACAACCGTCTCATGAGCGGTTTGCGTATTTTAGGAAAGCGTCAGGATATTCCTGAGATCGTATCAAAATATAAAATTGAAGAAATTATTATTGCCATGCCGTCCGTTAAGCGGGAGGTAATACGAAAAATCATGGAAATCTGTTCTCCGTTGAAATGTAAGGTAAATACATTGCCGGGGATGTATCAACTGCTTGATGATGAAGTTCTCGTTTCGCATTTACACCCCGTATCCATCGAGGATCTGTTGGAGCGGGATGAAATCCACCTTGATACATCACAGGTGGCACCTTATCTGCAGGATAAGGTGGTATTGGTTACCGGTGCAGGTGGTTCAATCGGTTCCGAGATCTGTCGTCAGGTTTTACGGGTTAAACCTAAACAGTTATTACTGTTGGGGCATGGTGAGAATAGTATTTACTTGATTCATCAGGAGCTTAAAGAATTAGTTCCGGAAGGGACTGTGGTCCCTATTATCGCGGATATTCGTGATAAGTTTCAATTGGAACAGATTTTTACCCATTATAAACCTGATGTCGTATTTCATGCGGCGGCTCATAAGCATGTTCCGCTCATGGAAGTGCAACCGATTGCGGCCGTGTTTAATAATATTTACGGAACTCGTAATGTAGCGGATGTAGCCGGTGCTCATGGGGTGGAACGATTTGTTATGATTTCCACGGATAAGGCTGTAAATCCGACGAGTGTCATGGGGGCTACGAAACGCGTCGCGGAAAAGGTGGTTCTCGGCATGAATCACAAGTACGAAACAAAGTATATTACCGTTAGATTCGGTAATGTACTGGGCAGTCGTGGTTCTGTTATTCCGCTATTTAGAAAACAAATTGAAGCCGGTGGTCCGGTAACTGTTACCGATCCGGAGATGACACGATATTTTATGACGATTCCGGAGGCGAGTCAGCTCGTATTACAAGCCGGCGCCATGGGGCAAGGAGGAGAAGTATTCCTTCTCGATATGGGTGAGCCCGTTAAAATTGTGGACTTGGCGAAAAATATGATTAGCTTATCGGGATTTGAGCCTGATAAGGATATTCGTATTGAATTTACAGGACTTAGACCTGGTGAAAAGAAATACGAAGAATTATTAACTGCCGGAGAAGGCATCAACAAGACGAAGCATAAGAAGATATTTGAGGCCGCTTTGGAAGAAGTGGATCAAGATTGGCTCAGTCGTGAAATTGATCGCTTTCAAAATTGCAAGACGGATATGGATGTCATCAATGTGTTGAAGGATATCATCCCTACGTATCATCCGAATCATAATGCATGATGTATTGTTGTATAAGGTATAACGATAGTTGTGATGCAATTGCTATCCATCGGAAATCATATCGTTATTTTTATATTAGCTCATATATGGCTATGAATGAAAATAAGGGAGAGATTTCGTTGTTTGCATACTTTCATAGAAAGGGGTATATGGGTGGAACAAATTATTGATTTACAAGAGGTAGCTAAGCTACTTGTGCGGAAACGCCGCAAGATTTTAAATATAACCGCTGTTTGTATTTTGCTGGGGGGCACTTATGTGCTGCTCGCGCCTGCTACATATCAATCGACATCCATGTTGCGTATTAAACAGGCACAGGATTTAGGTAATTCGGTATTGTCGAGTCCAAACGGATTTACAGATACGATGGCGCGTCAGTTGATGAATACGGATGCGGAAATTTTAAAGAGCCGTAATGTGGTGGAACCGCTCATGGCCTCTATTGAAGAACAAGATGGAGAGGGCAGTGTTCCGACCTATGAAGAATTCGTAAAAAATCGAATCGAAACAAAACCGTTTAAAGAAACAGAATTGTTACAGGTAAATGTTACCGGTCGTACTCCGGAACAGGCACAAAATGCGAATCAATTTTTAATCGATACCTTTTTAAAACGTTTAGCCGAGTTATCTCATGTTGAACAACGGGCGACTCGTGAGTTTTTACAAAAACGGGTGGTATCCGCAAAGGCTGAACTGGATGAGGCCGAGAAGAGACTACAACAGTTTCAAGTAGATAACAACGTATATTCTACCAGTGATCAGATGAGGGGCTTGACGGATACCATTACGCTCATCGATAAGGAAAAAGCGCAGAATAAACTAGACTTGGAAACGGCACAAGCCGCATTGGGCAGTATTAATGAGCAATTGGGGTCCGCCGGTCGAAGCATTGCGGATAGCTCTACCGTACAGGCCTATAAGGCGCAATTGGCGGAACTTGAATCTCGTAAGGCTTCTTATGTGGGCAAATACACGGATGAACATCCGGTTATGAAAGAGTTAAATCAGCAAATTGCTGAAGCTAAGAACGGTCTTAATACAGAAATCAATGCTATCGCTACGCAACAAGCTCCTTCCAGTAACTCCGCGCAGCAAGGTTTGCTTGCGGATAAGTTTAAAAATGAGGCGGCTCTTGCGGTCGCACAAGGTAAAGAAGCCGCGTTGGCAAATCTAGACAAGACGAACGAAGAGGCTATGAAAAGCCTACCGGAAAAAGAACGGGGCTATATTAAAGCGAAACGTGATGTAGATGTAGCTCAAGATATTTATTCCATGCTTTCAAAACGGTTAGAAGAAGCGAAAGTGGCGGAAGTAATGGTTCCGAATGAAGTACAGATAGTTGATGCGCCTACATTACCGGAAAAAACAGTGGCTCCGCGCAGTATTCTTATTTTGGTGGGATCCGCTATTATCGGCTTAATTTTGGGGTGCCTCTATGTGTTGGGTCAATCCTTGTGGAATCGAAAGATTCAATCCGTTCAAGAAGTGGACTCTATCTTGGGCGTTCAAAATTTAGGTGTGATTCCTAATCATCAACGTAAGGACTATAAAGACTATGAAGAATCCGGTAGTCGTATGGCTGTATGGTGGAGAAAACTGAGAGGATAGTATGATCAGATTAATTTCAAAAGAACACGGTGATACACCGTTTGTTGAAGCATATCGTACATTGCGCAGTAATCTACAGTACGTATGCAATCGTAAGCATGGAAAGCTTATTTGTATTACGGCGGCTACCAGTGGTGAAGGCACATCTGAGGTGGCGGCTAATGTAGCATTATCATTGTCGAAAAATAACGATAAAGTACTGTTAGTGGACGGTAATTTGCGTAATCCTATTCAGCACGTCGCTTTTGATGTGCAGAATCGAGGACTTACAAATGCGGTTCTCATGGATGAAGATTTGACGATCCATCGCAATGTGGAGCCTCATTTGGATATACTTGCTGCGGGGGACCCTGTTGAGCGACCGTCTGATGTAGTAGACTCCAGTAAGTTACCTACAATTTTGAATTATGTGCGCGATGAATACGATGTTATTATCGTCGATACGCCGCCTGTATTAGCGGTAACCGATGCAGTGGTACTGGCAGAAAAATCCGATGGCGTTATCATTGTTGCCCGCAACGGCGGGGTAAGTCCCGATGATTTGAAAGAAGCTAAAAAACGACTTACTCAAGTAGGCGTTCCATTATTGGGCTCCATTGTAATAGACGCATAAGTTTTTTGCATAAGATAGAAAGCATTGAGGTGATTACTATGAAAATTAATTTTTCCCCTCCTGATATTACAGAGCTAGAGATAAATGAGGTCGTTGCCGCATTACAAAGTGGCTGGATTACAACCGGTCCTCGTACAAAAGAACTGGAAAAGCGTATCGCCCATCAGTTGGGCACGCCTAAAGCGGTGTGCTTGAATTCCGCCACGGCGGCTTTAGAGCTCATATTACACGTGCTGGGAATCGGGCCCGGTGATGAAGTGATTACTACGGCATATTCTTATACAGCCAGTGCCAGCCCTGTCATTCATGTGGGTGCAACCTTAGTGCTTGTCGATACACAGCCGAACTCTTATGAAATGGACTATGATGCTGTAAAGGCGGCCATTACATCTAAGACGAAGGCGATTATACCTGTTGATATAGCGGGCGTTCCGTGTGATTATGAACGCATATTCCGTATTGTGGAAGATAAAAAATCATTATTTAAACCGGCCAATGACCTGCAAAAGGCTTTGGGCCGTATTCCGGTGGTAGCGGATTGCGCACATTCATTCGGAGCATCTTATAAGGGGACTCCTACAGGGAATGTGGCGGATTTCAGCAGTTTCTCCTTTCATGCGGTAAAAAATTTCACCACAGCGGAAGGTGGCTGTGCTACGTGGCGTCATATCGACGGTGTCGATGATGAACAGATGTACAAGGAATTTCAGCTCTTATCACTTCATGGTCAAGATAAAGATGCTTTGGCGAAAACAAAGGTAGGCGCTTGGGAATATGATATCAAGGGCACATATTACAAATGTAATATGACGGATATTATGGCCGCTATCGGACTTGCTCAATTTGAGCGATACCCGCAACTGTTAGCGAGACGTAAGGAAATCATTAAAACCTATGATAAAGCCTTTAAAGATTTGCCTGTAACCGTATTGAATCACTATACAAAAGATCATGAAAGTAGCGGTCATCTCTATTTGGTGCGCCTTGACGGTCGCGATAGTGAATATCGCAATACATTCATAGAGGCTATGGCGGATGCAGGGATTGCAACGAATGTGCATTACAAGCCGATTCCAATGCATACGGCATATAAAAAATTAGGCTTTACCATTGATGATTATCCAAATGCGTATCATCAGTTCGCCAATGAAATTACATTGCCGCTCCATACGCGACTTACCGATGAGGAAGTGCAGTATATAATTGATAATTTCAAAAGGATTCTTGACGAATGTTAGTACGACACTTTTATGATTTGCCTGCTGAACTTCAGTGCGAGGCGGTGCGTCCCTACTTTGACATACTGAATAAGAAGCGTAGCAGTTTGTTCTGTAAAAGTATTTTTGACCGCATCGTTTCAGCTGTTATGCTCGTCTGTCTCAGTCCTGTATTTTTAGTTCTGAGTATCATGATTAAGTGTGACAGCGAAGGTGAAATATTCTTTCGACAGACACGCGTGACTCAATATGGACGCACCTTTGAAATCTACAAGTTCCGTACGATGGTGAAAGATGCGGAGTCTTTAGGGGCTCAAGTGACATCTAAAAGCGATATGCGCGTTACCAAGGTGGGTCATATGCTTCGCAAATGTCGGCTTGATGAATTGCCGCAGCTGATTAATATTTTCTTAGGGGATATGAGCTTTGTCGGCACGCGTCCGGAAGTACCTCGCTATGTGGATGCTTATACGGATGAAATGAAAGCTACATTATTATTACCGGCAGGTGTAACCAGTGTGGCCAGCATCGCCTATAAGGATGAAGATCAGCTTTTACAAGATGCGCATAATGTGGATTGGGTTTATATTGAACAGGTGTTGCCGGAGAAGATGGCGTGGAATCTGAAAAGTATTAAAGAGTTCTCCTTTTGGAGTGACATAAAAACGATGATAGATACGGTTGTTGCCGTATTGCGATGAAAGAGGTCCCTATGAGTACATCTATGACAAAGGAAATACAAGAGAAAGAACTTGCAATGTTGCTGTACTTTAAAGAGTTTTGTGATGCACATAATTTGCGATTCTATCTCTGTGGCGGTGGTCTCATCGGGGCTGTCAGACATGAGGGATTCATCCCCTGGGATGATGATTTAGATATTTTTATGCCTCGGCCGGATTATGAAAAATTAGCGATATTATGGCCAAAATATGCTGATACGGAGCGTTTCACTTATTGTAGAACAGACCGCAATCATATTTATCACGATGCAGGCGCCTCCATACGGGATAATCACACGACATTTATCAATCGTCATAGCATGAACGAGGATATATGTCATGGACTGGCCTTAGAAATTATGCCTATAGATGGATGTGCACCTGGTAAAATCAGCCGGATGTTGCAGTTGATGTGGGCCATGATGTTCGCTCTGTTCAATGCGCAACGGTTACCAGATAATAAAGGTCCTGTATATCGCGCTTTGGCAGGGGGAATTTATAAGATTATCTCCGGACCTTCTGTGCGGTATTACATCTGGCGCTATGCAGAGAAGAAGATGAGTCAATATGATTTTAATACCAGTGCTGAATGTACTGAATTGATCGGTAGTTTAAAAGGGATGAAATTACGTCATCCTCAAGAAGATTTCAGCTCTGTTGTATATAAAAACTTTGAAGGGCATCAAATCCCGGTTATGAAAGGCTATGAACGATATCTGCGCCTTATCTGGGGGGATTATATGCAATTACCTCCGGAGGAACAACGCGTGGCAAAACATGATGCGGTCTTTGCAGATTTGCATACGGGTTATAAAGCCTATAAAGGTATTCATTATGCGAAGGATTCTTCACAGATATAAGGAGGGCCTATGAAACGAATTGCAGTAATTTTTGCGGGCGGCGTAGGTGCTCGAATGAAAAACAGTAAGACACCGAAGCAGTTTCTACAATGGAACGGTAAACCTATATTGATACAGACTCTGGAAGTCTTTGAACGTACCGAGACTATAGACGCTATCGTACTGGCCTGTAAAGAAGAATGGATCGATCATACGAAACAGTTAATTGAGGATGCAAGAATTTCAAAGGTGGTTTCAGTTGTAGCAGGCGGCGCTACCGCATTGGAATCGCAATTTAACGGATTACTCGAAACAAAACGTTTATATTCCGACGAAGATACGGTGACGGTACTCATTCATGACGGCGTGCGTCCGCTTGTTGATAGTATGACTATTGAGAGGAACATTGAATCCGTTGAGAAAAACGGATCGGCCATTACGGTAACTCCGGCTATTGAGACTGTAATGGTTACCCAAGGAAAGGCTATTCGACGCATTTTAAACCGTGATGAATGCTTGATGGCCAAAGCACCACAAAGTTTTCGCCTAGATGATATATTGCATGTTCACGAACAGGCGAAGCGGGACGGCATACATGATTTTATAGATTCCGCCTCGATGATGATGCATTACGGGTATGAACTGTATCCGGTGATGGGAACGTCGGAAAATATAAAGATTACAACCCCTTCGGATTACTATATGTTCACGGGGATTATAAAAAATCGCGAATTGGGAGGCTTTCAAGATGAATAATTCCGTTATACAACGCGAGTTAACCTCCTTAGTTAGAGAGACATCACTCTTTGTTCCGCTTCGCAATCAACACATTCTTGTTACGGGGACGACGGGCCTTATAGGCTCCATGTTTATCAAATTGTTGCTGATTGCCGATGAGGTGCACAAGCTTGATTTGCATATCATAGGTCATGTGCGCAGCAAGGACAAGGCAAAGTCCATATTTGGAGATTTCCTCAATCGTGAAGGTATCGAGTTGATTGATACCTCTCTCGATGCGGTGGATGTATCCTGCGATTATATTCTGCATGGTGCGGCGCCGACACAATCCAAATTCTTTGTGGAACATCCCGTAGAAACGATACATACATCCGTTTCGGGTACTGAGGCGATGTTGGAATTAGGACATCGCAATAGGGTCAAGAAATTAATCTATTTGTCGAGCATGGAACAATATGGTGTGCCGAATGAGTCAGGTCAAGTTATGACCGAGGATCAGTCAGGATATTTGGATCATCTTAATGTGCGCAGTTCTTATTCTGAAAGTAAAAGACTTTGTGAGTGTTACTGCAAATCATATGCCGTGGAGTATGATGTGCCTGCCGTGATAGCGCGATTGGCGCAGACCTTCGGTCCCGGAGTGCCTGTTTCAGACAATCGTGTCTTCATGCAGTTCACAAAGAGCGCTATCGCCAATGAGGATATTGTGCTTCATACGAAAGGCGACTCTATGTCAAATTATTGTTATATAACGGATGCATTGTCGGCGATTCTTGTGCTTATGCATAAGGGACAGGCCGGTGAAGCATATAATGTATGTAATGATGAAGAAACTAGATCCATCGCCAGCATTGCCAATTTGGTAGCTCACCATGTGAGCCATGATCGAAGTAAGGTTATATTTGATATTCCGGACGATGTTAACGGGCTCGGTTATGCACCGACGGTTCATATGTTTTTAAGCTCAAAGAAATTGAAGGCTTTGGGATGGGAACCGAAAATATCGATGGAAGAAGCTTATATAAGATTAGCCGAATATATCAGAGAGGAATGTTCATGAAGAAAGAAATTATTATCGTTACCATCTCTCTGGGAAATGACGGGGCGGAACGAATTTTGACGGAGCTTTCTCGCCAATGGGTGCAAGAGGGTCATCATATTACGGTCATTCAGACGAGTCCCAACCGATACGGTAACGAATATGCATTGGCGGAGGAAATCGAATCGATTCAGATTCATACGACCAGTTCGAATAAGGTGATTCGCTTTATACAGGAGATAAAAGAGCTGATTAAGATTCTCAAAACGAGACCCGATGCGACATGCTTATCCTTTTTATCCGCATCCAGCTTTATTTTGGCTATCAGTTCATGGTTTGTAAAGAATCGCATCGTTTTCTCCGAACGAAATAATCCTCGAAAGGTTCCTGTCGGTTGGCATCAGCAGGCATTGCGCAACTTTGCATTTCTTTTTGCGGATGCTGTGGTTTTTCAGACGGAGGATGCAAAATCTTATTTTCCGCGATCCGTTCAAAAAAGGGGCGTTATCATTCCGAATCCTATCAACGGAAAGTTACCGCCTCCTATAGAGGGAGAACGGGAGAAAGTTATCGTTACCGCATGTCGTTTACATCCGCAGAAGAACCTACCTATGATGATCAATGCTTTCAGCATGTTAGCCGACGAATTTCCGGATTACAAACTGGTTATTTACGGACAAGGCGTGCTGGAGGATGAATTACGGGCTCAGATTAAATCGCTTAATCTGGAAGATCGTATTCTGTTACCGGGGTTTGCCGATAACATTTTAGAGAAGGTGGCACCATGTGCTATGTATGTGTCGTCTTCCGATTTTGAAGGTATATCAAACTCTATGCTAGAGGCGCTCGGCATGGGTTTACCTTCCGTAGTGACGGATTGCCCGGTAGGCGGTGCGCGGATGGTTATCCGTAACGGTGAAAACGGTCTGTTAGTACCTGTAAGGGATACTGAGGCCATGTATAAAGCGATGCGCAGTGTGTTATGTGATCCTGCGCTAGCAGCGCGATTATCTCGGGAGGCTATCAAGGTTCGCGATGAGTTTCCGTTATGGAAAATTGCAAAACGCTGGTTGGAAGTTTTATGAGTTGTAAGGAGGAGAACCATTGAAGTTAAATATAACGGCTCTTGCTGATCGCATGATATGGTTCATTACTCTACTGTTTTTGGTGTTGTCATTGACCATTTCCTTTGCCCTCGGCGATGCGGATTATGGTGCTTATGTATTGTTTGTATGTTTGTTTGGCCTCATATTGTTTTATCTGATTCGTGAGCGGGGGATTATCAAGTTTAGATTCACCTGGATGCACGCTTATATGCTGCTTTTTATCGGAGCCTGTTATCTCAGCGCTATTAATGCGATGGACCCGGCAGTGGCCATGAGTCGTAGCTTTGATATCGTAAAAATATTCTGTATGCTCATCGTTTTATATATGTGCTATCAGGATAAGCCGACGGTGGACTCCCTTTTAAAAATCGGTATGTGGACAGGCTATATCGTCTGCTTTTACACGGTATATTTTTATGGATTGGATTACTTCATTACGGTTTTGTCGTCATCGGCACGTATTGCTAATGATGCATTAAATGCTAATACGGTAGGCCTTTTGGGGGCTAATGCCATTGTTATGACCATTTATTATATGATGTATGACAAGCCACGCTGGTGGAATGTAATCGCTTTGCCGACTCTGGGTATTTTGGCCGCTACGGGCAGTCGCAAGGCTCTTGTTTTTGTCGTGGTCGGTATTGTTCTGCTCTTTGTTTGTAAAAGTTTCCGCAGTTCGAATGCGCTACATTCTATTCTGAAACTGGTCGGTTCTTTGGCAGGATTAATTGCTATCGGCATAATGGTTCTACAATTACCGATGTTTGAAGAAGTGTTGACGAGAATGGAAGATATGGTGGCGGCATTCTCCGGAACAGGTGGGGATTCATCCACCATGATACGCATGTCTCTTGTGGATATCGGATGGGATTTATTTTATCAATCTCCTATAACCGGTGTAGGTGTCAATAATCCATCTGTATTTACATACTTTATCTTTGGCAGAGATAATTATTATTTGCACAATAACTATATTGAGCTTTTGGCAGGGACCGGCGTTATAGGTCTTGTCACGTATTACTCCATGTATGTGTATCTAGTTTATAACATGATTCGATATCATGACTTTCACAGCAATGAATATGTGATGGTTTTAATCCTCTTATTATCGCAGCTCGTGATGGATATGGGGATGGTATCTTATGAAAGTAAGAGTACCTATTTTTACATGATGTTATTTTTCTTGGAAGTACAGATTTTAAGGAAAGGACGGAAAAATGCAGCTAAGTAAATTGTTGAAACAGGGATTGTCCTTTCTGGGGGATGTATATTATCGCACACGGGTATTAACAAAATTAGGTTATTACGATAAATTGTCTGACAGTGATTTTCTGAAAACTGTGTTTCCTAAGTATATGGACTATCCATTAGATCTTGAAAATCCGAAGAGTTTTAGCGAAAAGTTACAATGGCTTAAAATTCATAATCGTAAACCTATTCATACAAAGATGGTGGATAAATACGAAGCGAAATCTTTTATCACAGAAGCCGTAGGTGCGGAGTATGTAATACCGGCTATAGGTGTCTGGGATTCGGTGGATGATATTGATTTTGATTCCTTACCGCCACAATTTGTTCTCAAATGTACTCATGATAGCGGGGGTCTTGTCATTTGTAAGGACCGTAAGACTTTTGATATAGAAGCGGCAAAAAAAACGCTGCAGAAATCATTGAGTCGTGATTACTACCGTATCGCCAGAGAATGGGCCTATCACGATGTGCCTCGGCGCATCATCGCCGAGCCGTATATGGAGGAACTCGGCGAGAAGAACTTACTGGATTATAAAATGTTCGTATTTAACGGTCAGCCGAAGTTGACGATTGTCTGTTCAGATCGCTTTTCCAAAAACGGTACGAAGATGAATTTTTATGACCTGGATTGGAAACCTATGAAAGTCGGATTCCGCCTTCATGAGTTGGCGGTACCTGAATTTCCGCGGCCTCAGACGTTTGACGATATGTTGCGTGTGGCCCGCATATTAAGTAAGGACTGTCCGTTCATACGCATTGATTTTTATGAAATAAATGGTCATTTATATGTTGGGGAGTTAACGCTGTTTCCCGGTGCAGGATTTGAACCTTTTAGATCCATAGATATGGATTATGAGGTAGGAGGGTGGCTAGATCTTGAAACTGTACATCGGAGCTGATTTTGTATCTACGGATGTGAATAGAAGCTATTTTGAGTCTGGTGATATAGAATCATTAGTAGGCAAAGAAGTGTATGAGATATTGCATGCATCTGATTTGAATATATTTAATCTGGAGGTTCCCTTAGCGGATGTGTCAACACCGATTGAGAAATTCGGTAATAATTTAGAGTCTCCATCGAAAACGATTCATGGATACGCACGATTACAGCCTTTATTTCTGACCTTGGCAAATAATCATAGTTTGGATCAGGGTGTACAGGGGTTAAAGGCAACGACAAAGCTATTGGAAGAACATAATATTCTTTATGGCGGTGTAGGCAATGATCAAGAGGAGGCGAAAAAGCCTTTCATCTTTGAGAAAGATGGCATTCGTGTAGGCCTTTATATGTGCTCGGAACGGGAGTTCACCATTGCATCCGCTCATAAGGCGGGGGCTAATCCGTTTGATGTGCTGGAAAGCTTTGACGATGTAGCCGAGCTGAAGGCGCAATGTGATTATGTCATCGTCCTCTATCATGGCGGCAAGGAGTTTTATAGATATCCGTCGCCTATGCTGCAGAAATATTGCCGTAAATTTGTCGATAAAGGGGCGGATCTTGTAGTGTGCCAACACAGCCACTGTATCGGCTCGCGTGAAAACTATAAGGATGGCAGTATCATTTACGGGCAAGGCAATTTTATTTTTGATTCCAATTTTTTCACGAAATATGGAGAGTTTATAAGAGAGTCATTACTTTTAGCCGTAGATGTTACAAAGGATCATTTTATAGTTAATGAAATCCCGATACGAAAGACGGACATAGGTATTCGTTTAGCGACGTCAAGTGAGGCGAACGAAATATTGGCTGACTATGAGGCGCGAAATGCGCAGATCAAGGATCCTTATTTTGTATTGCAGGCGTATAAGGCGTTCGCCGACACTCATGTAAATCGATATTTGCGGGAGTTTCTAGGGCGTTCCTTTGTTGTACGGGCGCTTAATGCATTATTTTTACGCAAGTTAGTGAATCTTATTTTAGGAAAAACCAGCTATCTGGCAATACAGAATTACTTGGAATGTGAAGCACATCATGAGCTGTTTTTACGCGGAATAAAGAATATAAATAAGAAGTAATGGATACAAAAATCGTAGTTGCCGCCAAATGGTCTATTATTACAGAGGTCTTGGCGAAGCTCATAACACCACTGACAAATATAATATTGGCTCATATGCTGGCGCCGACGGCGTTCGGTATATTGGCGACGATTATGATGGTCATATCCTTCGCGGAAATGTTGGCTGATGCGGGTTTTCAAAAGTTTTTGGTCCAGCATGAGTTTGACTCTGAAGAGGATAAACAACAGGCTACGGATGTGGCCTTTGTGGCCAATCTGGTCCTGTCTCTTATATTATGGGGATGTATCATCGTCGGTCGTGATGAACTGGCTACATTGGTCGGTAATGAAGGCCTAGGTATTCCTCTAGCAGTTATGGGATCCATGATTCCCTTGTCCGCTTTCAGTAGCGTACAGATGGCCTTGTACAGAAGGGATTTTAATTTCCGATTTCTCTTAAAGATTCGGTTTATTACAATCATAACGCCTATAGCTGTTTCTATTCCCCTGGCCCTCATGGGATTCGACTACTGGTCACTGATCGGAGGCATATTAGTCGCTCAATTATTGACGTCTATTGCGTTATTTTACAGTCGAAAAAATCAGATACATTTGTTTTTTGACAGGCGTATTTTTATGGGGATGTTCAGCTATAGTGCATGGTCTTTGGCCGAAGCTTTTTCTATATGGTTGACCGCTTGGGTCGATACGTTTATCATAGGACATTTTCTAAATGCATATTATTTAGGTATTTATAAAATGCCGATGGCTATCGTTACGACTGTGATGTCTATAGCGACATCGTCATTAGCACCCGTGCTGTTTGCGGCACTGAGTCGTGTACAACATGATGAAAAGGCTTTTTCTGAAACGTTCTTCACCTTTCAGCGATATATGGCGTTATTCTTAGTGCCTATCGGTGTAGGTCTCTTTGTTTTTCAGGATTTTGTGGTGCAGATTCTCTTGGGCCCTCAATGGGGACTGGCGGGAATCGTACTCGGTTCATGGGCACTCAGCTCGGCTATCATGACGGTAACGGCGAATCTTATTTCCGAGATATTCCGGTCTAAAGGTGTTCCGAATTTATCTTTTTTATGTCAAATTCTCCATCTTATAGTATTGGTACCCGTTATCTATATATGTATTCAATATGATTTCACCACTTTTGTATACGCTCGATCATTGGTCCGTTTGGAAATGATGGCGGCTGCGATGTTATTGCTGGCGGTATTTGTTCATATGAGCGCATGGCGCGTCATATCAAATATTAAAATATATCTGCTCACATCGGCTGTAGTGGGAGCTTTAGCCTATGAAGCATTAACATTGAGCAATTCTTATGGATGGACAATCCTATGCATGTTGCTATGTGTCATATTGTATGTGGCAATTCTATATGCGATTCCGTCGGAACGAATAATTATTACTTCCGGATATCGTATGGTGCTCGGTAAGCTGAGGCGTTCATAATCAACAGAAAACATGAAAGGAGTATATATGCTTTCACAAAATGTAGAATTAAATAATACAGTTATCCTTGTAACGGGAGCAGCCGGATTCATAGGGGCCAATCTTGTTATGTCCTTGCTGAAAGAAGCGGAAGGTACACACATTATCGGCATAGACTCTGTTAATGATTATTATGATGTAGCTCTGAAGGATTATCGATTGGAACAAATTCAGAAATTGGCTAATCGTAAGGGTAATACGTGGATTTTTAAGAAGGGAAACATTGCGGATAAGGATTTTATCGATACTATTTTTAATACGTACCATCCTCGTATCGTAGTGAATCTGGCGGCTCAGGCCGGCGTGCGGTATTCCATTACAAATCCGGACGCGTATATAGAGTCGAACATCATAGGTTTTTATAATATTTTAGAAGCCTGTCGTCATTCGTATGACAGTGATGGCAGCGGTGTTGAACACTTGGTATATGCATCGTCATCCTCCGTATACGGAGCGAATAAACGCATTCCCTATTCGACGGAACATAAGGTGGATAATCCGGTATCTCTCTATGCGGCGACTAAAAAATCAAATGAGCTGTTAGCGTATTCCTACGCAAAGCTGTACAATATTCCGAGCACGGGCCTTCGATTCTTTACTGTATATGGACCGGCGGGACGTCCTGATATGGCGTATTTCGGATTTACTAATACATTGCGTAGCGGCGGAACGATCAAGATATTTAATTATGGTAACTGCAAACGTGACTTTACCTATATCGATGATATCGTACAAGGTGTTCAGAAGGTAATAACTGTTGCCCCTGAACGGCGTAATGGTGCTGATGGATTACCGGAACCACCATACGCAATCTACAACATCGGCAACAGTCGTCCGGAAAATCTATTGGATTTTGTGCGGATTTTATCGGAAGAACTTGTGGCCGCCGGCGTTTTATCGTCAAATTATGATTTTGAGGCACATAAGGAATTGGTTCCTATGCAACCCGGTGATGTACCTGTTACCTATGCTGATACGAGCGACTTGGAAAGGGATTTCGGTTTTAAACCGAATACATCACTACGGGATGGCTTGAGACAGTTTGCCACCTGGTATAAATCGTTTTATATGATGGAGGGCGAATAAATGAAAATTGCAATTGCCGGTACAGGCTATGTGGGCTTATCGAATGGCGTATTATTAGCTCAGCATAATGAAGTGATAGCGCTGGATATCGTAGCGGAAAAGGTGGATATGCTGAATCGCGGTGAATCCCCAATCGTAGATGCGGAGCTGAATGAATATTTACAGCACAAGGATTTAAATTTTAAAGCGACTTTAGATCCTGTAGAAGCTTATAAAGACGCTGATTATGTCATCATTTCCACACCGACTAACTACGATCCGCAAAAAAACTTTTTTGATACGTCCTCTGTAGAACAAGTTATCGAAAATGTGTTAGAAATTAATCCGGATGCAGTGATGATTATCAAATCCACCGTTCCTGTAGGCTACACGATGCAGATGAGAGAGCGTTTTAATACCGATAAAATCATCTTCTCACCTGAGTTCTTACGAGAAGGAAAGGCGCTCTATGATAATCTTCACCCGTCGAGAATCGTGGTAGGGGAAGATTCGGAACGGGCTCGTCGGTTTGGACAACTTCTTGCGGACGGAGCGATTAAGGAAAATGTGCCGCAATTATATACGGATTCTACTGAGGCTGAGGCGATTAAGTTATTTGCCAATACGTATTTGGCACTTCGCGTGGCATACTTTAATGAACTTGATTCATACGCGGAGGTGCGCGGGCTCAATACGAGTCAGATTATCAATGGCGTATGTCTGGATCCGCGTATCGGAGATTTTTATAACAATCCATCCTTCGGCTATGGCGGATATTGTTTGCCGAAGGATACGAAACAGCTGTTAGCTAATTATAACGATGTGCCGCAAAACTTGATTTCCGCTATTGTCGATGCTAATCGGACGCGTAAAGATCATATTGCGGATGTGATTATTGGCAAAGATCCGAAGATAGTTGGAATTTATCGGTTGACAATGAAGATGAATTCTGATAATTTCAGAGCATCCGCTATTCAAGGGGTGATGAAACGTATTAAGGCGAAAGGAATTGCCGTTGTCGTTTATGAACCTACGCTGGAAGCGGAGGAGTTCTTTCATTCACCCATCATTCGAAATCTTGAAGATTTTAAACGCGTTAGTGATGTCATCGTGGCCAATCGGTGGGATGACGCTTTGGAGGATGTTGTGGATAAAGTATATACGCGAGACATTTTTGACCGTGATTAATACAAAGCTGTATGTACGGTAACATAGGAGAGATTGATGAAACGTTTCGGATTATATATCGTGCTTAGCTTAATCATATTTTTTATATGGGATAACTCTCTACAAAACGGAGGCACATCTGATGGATTCAGTCTCGTTTTTGCGAAATGGCTGCTGCCATTGGTTCATAAACTTGGATTTCATGCCAATATATGGAGTCTGAATCGGGTGGTGCGCAAGTTGGCCCATGTAACTGAATTTGCTTTTCTTGGCGGGGTTTTATATATAATATTAAAACGATATATCACCTATGGCACCGTGCTGAAGACTGTCGGTATCGGTATTGCTGTTGCTGCATTAGATGAATTTTTGCAACGTTTTAGCCCCGGACGCAGTTCACAGTTGTCGGATGTACTTATCGATACGTTAGGGGTTATCATAGGGATTATCGTGGTGAAAGTAATCCTATATATAGGGCAATCTGAGTCATCTTCAAAACGTTATAAATAAAAAGTTCCTCATGTTCCGGATTGAACATGGGGATTTTTATATGAGTAAATGATGAAAAAATAAAATTTTTGTTAAGTAGGTCTAATTGAGTTTATGTATTTTTATAGAAATAGTGCTGTACAATCGACTTTTCTCTTGTTATAATTATGAACAAAAGATGAATTAAGCGATTTTGAGATAATTTTTTGTTACATAATATATAGAACGGAAGGAAAGGTCATGCATCGGGTGGTGGATTTACACGGTTGTATTTTGCCGGGCGTATCGGGCGCAGAGAAGCCTCAAACGTTGGCGGAATCCGTACAGATGATTAAATCTTTAGTCGCACAGGGGATTACAGATATTTTTAGTGCCCCTACTGTGACGATAGATATGGGAATTGATGAGTGGGCATATATGGAATCTTTATTAAAGGATTTGCGCCTTGCGCTAAAAAAAGAACATGTAAATGTTACTATTCATGATGGTGCTCGTGTTATGCTCAGCGATGATATGATATCCTATATCAAAACACACCGAACTCAATATTTATTGGGGCAGAGCCATTTTATGCTTGTAACTGTTCCTGAAAACAGCAAGATCCATCATATTAATGCATGGCTGTTGGCATTGTTGAATTTAGGGATTATACCTATTATCAGTGATTTGGAAGCACATCGTAATTTATTCGCTCAGCCTGAGCAATTATTGGAATGGGTGGATAAAGGAATTCTGATTCAATGCAGTATGGCATCGTTTGATATCAGCTCTCCTAACTATCATAGAGCGGTTGAACTGTATAGGAACGGACTTATTCATTTCTTCGGATCCGGCAGCTGTGACAATGCGTTGGCGTATAGAGAGTATATGGAGTCCATATCTCGACTCGATAGTACGTATAAACAGGATTTGCTATCTGATGTACAGCTAAATGAGCGGGATCTGCTGGCTAATCGTGTGTTTTATCCGCATGTACCTTCCCGCTGGGTAGGGGGGAAAGGAAATTTCTGGACTCGTTTATTCGGGTTTACTTTATAAGTTATAACAGGGGTTCCTGTATTCTAGTGATATGGATACAGGAGCCCTTTTCCACTTTATATAGTATTTATTATTGAAATTAACCACTATATATAGTATACTTAGGGGGCGGTAAAAATTAAGGAGTTTACGATGATCTCTAGAATTTTTTCGTATGATAAATATGGGTTACCATATCTTTTGTCTTTAAACATATAGTTTTTAGGTAACAAACCGGGGAGGTTGCCAAAATGTTGCAGGTTATTAAACGGGATGGTACACGGGTACCATTTGATAAACTCAAGATTGCCACAGCTATTGAAAAGGCTGAGCATAGTAGTACAGGGCTGTACGAAGAGGGATTGGCACAACGAATCGCCGATGAAATCGAAGAATATGCCAATAAACTTCATAAAGATATGACGATTTACGCCATTGAAGATCAAGTGTACTATAAGTTGATTGAGTATCATAATCCTGCAACGGCACGTGCCTATGAAGGTTATAAAGCGGTGCAGGCGTTCAAGCGCCGTCAAAATACAACTGATGAAGATGTAATCGGTTTGTTGGACCGCAGTAATGTAAATGTATTGGATGAAAATTCCAATAAGGATGCGGCTATCGTATCTACGCAACGCGATCTTATCGCCGGTGAAGTATCAAAGGATATCGCACGGCGTAAGCTGATTCCTACGGATATCCTGGAGGCGCACGACAGCGGCGCTATCCATTTCCACGATATGGACTATATCATTCAGCCTATGTTCAATTGCTGTTTGATTAACTTAGAGGATATGTTGACTAACGGTACTGTTATCAATGGTAAGAAAATTGATACACCGAAGTCTTTCCAGGTAGCTTGTACAGTAACTACACAAATTATTGCACAAGTGGCATCCGGTCAGTATGGTGGTCAAAGTATCAATGGTATTGATCGTATTCTGGCGCCGTTTGTACGTAAGTCCTATGAAAAAATCCTCAACAATGTCATCGAAGAACAAGTTGAGGTTTACGGTATGGAGCCTAATATGGAAAAGGCTCGTGAAATTGCGTGGAAACGTACACGTAAAGAGGTAAAGGACGGCATTCAGACCATTCAGTACCAAATCAATACATTGATGACGACGAACGGACAATCCCCATTCGTTACATTATTTATGTACTTTCAACCGGATTACGAATATGCTAAAGAGGCGGCTCTCATTACAGAGGAGATTTTACGTCAGCGTATTAAGGGCGTAAAGAATGAAGCCGATGTATATATTACGCCGGCATTCCCTAAGCTTATATATGTGTTGGATGAGCATAATATAAGACCGGACAGTCCATATTATTATTTAACGGAACTTGCTGCACAATGTACGGCTAAGCGTATGTACCCTGATTATATTTCCGCGAAAAAAATGAAGGAAAATTACTCGGGTAATGTATTCAGCCCTATGGGGTGCCGATCTTTCTTATCTCCATGGAAGGATAAAAATGGCGAGTATAAGTTTGACGGGCGTTTTAACATCGGTGTAGTGAGCTTGAACTTGCCTCAGATCGGTATTTTGGCTCGCGGCAGTGAAGAACGATATTTTGAAATTTTAGATAAACGTCTTGAACTGGCGGAAAAAGCGTTGATGCTTCGCTATGAATTACTTAAGGATGTGGTGAGCGATGTGTCGCCAATCCATTGGCAACACGGTGCTATTGCACGACTTAAAAAAGGCGAGAAGATTGCTAAATTCTTGACCGGCGGTTATGCGACTATCTCCTTGGGATATATCGGCATTTATGAAGCGACCCGTTTGATTACAGGTGAATCGAATACGGGCAAGAAGGGTCGCGTTTTTGCGATGAAGATTATGGACCGCTTAAATGCGGCTGTTGATGAATGGCGTGCTAAACATAATATGGGCTTCGCTTTATACGGAACTCCCGCTGAAAGTTTAACGCATCGATTCTCCTCCTTGGATCGTGCTCGCTTCGGTATTATTGAGGATATTACGGATAAAGGTTATTATACTAATAGTTATCATGTAAGCGTACGAGAAGAGATTAATGTATTTGATAAATTCTCTTTTGAATCGGAATTCCAGAAGAAGTCTACCGGCGGTTGCATTTCGTATGCAGAAATTCCGAATATGACAAATAATATTCCTGCCGTATTGACGATGATGCAATATATTTATGATCATATTTCCTATGCAGAGTTTAATACAAAATCCGATTATTGTCATGAATGCGGCTTTGATGGAGAAATTAAGGTCAATGACAATAATGAATGGGAATGTCCTCGTTGCCATAATACGAACCGTGATAAATTGACTGTTATTCGACGTACTTGCGGCTATTTAGGGGAAAACTTCTGGAATGAAGGACGCACTAAGGAAATTAAAGATCGCGTAATGCATATTTAATTTGTTTTATGAGATTTGGGTGTATTTGATTGTAGCCTTAAGAGTTTATAACAAATACTATTAAGAAGTTATATAATGAGTTATATTATCGGTGTTTAATAATTAAAGCATGAATTATCAAGGTGTAAATTTAACGAATATAATTAGTAAAGGCTGTGCTATAGGCACAGCTTTTACTATATGGAAAATAAATTGAAATATATCTATATGTTGTATGGATAAAACAAAACTATATAGAAATCAAAGTTGATTTGGGCTGGTATATGGGGGATGTTACTATGAGATACGGACAGATTAGACAATATGATATAGCTAATGGAGAAGGCATAAGAACCTCCATCTTTGTAACCGGATGTACGCATTGCTGTTATAACTGTTTTAATGAGGAATATCAGGATTTCAATGCGGGCAAGCTGTGGACACAGGCGGAAACGGATCTGGTCGTATCCTATGTTAAAGATTCTAATTGTGCAGGCCTTACCTTGCTTGGTGGGGAGCCGTTCCAAAATGTACAAGGGTTATTGCCTGTTGTTAGAGCCGTACGTGCAGCGGCGCCGGAAAAGAAAATTTGGGCTTATTCAGGTTATGAACTTGATGATATACTAGAGGATGAGTTGAGGAGCGCTTTGTTAAAGGAAATCGACATCCTTGTGGACGGTCGTTTTGTGGATGAATTAAAAGACCCGGGATTACGATTTCGCGGTTCCTCTAATCAACGTATTATTGATGTAAAAAAAACCTTAGAAGCTTGTGAAGTTGTATTGGCAATGGAGTAAATATGGCATTTGATAAACGATTAATAGGACTTATTATTATAGTAGGATTCATTGCTGGTCTTGTGGGGGCTTCGTATACCCATCTTTTACATGCCGTTCAACATTTTGTATATCACTATTCTGCCGCGGATCATTTGAGTTTCGGTGCCGCTGTAGCTCGTGTAGCACCGCTGGAACGATTGTTTGCTCTCATGGTTTGTGGCGTTATCGGCGGGATAGGGTGGTTCCTGATTCATCGATATGGCTCCGGGATTGTAGATATAAAGGCTGCGGTTGCGGGTAAAATGGACATGCATCCTGTAACAACGGTATTACATGCGACATTACAAATTATTACCGTAGGCATAGGCTCTCCGTTGGGCAGGGAAGTGGCACCTCGGGAGGCGAGTGCAGGGATTACGACCTTTTTAGTAGATCATTTTGATATAAAGCGGGAGGATCGACAGCTGTTGATTGCCTGTGCCGCAGGAGCGGGGCTGGCAGCCGTTTATAATTCGCCTTTATCAGCGGCTATTTTTACACTGGAGACATTGTTACTTACATGGAATGTGCGTTCTATGAGTGCCGCTCTATTATGCTGCGGTTTAGCAACGTTGGTTACGAGACTCGCCGGCGTGGGGGATGTTATTCAATATACAATGGCTCAGCCGAGCCTAGGCAGTCATTATGAAGAGTTTTCTATTGCGTTAGGTGCAGTTATCGCTATCGGTGTTGTCGTATTTAATATAACGCAAAGTAAGTTGCCCGCATTTCATCGTAATAGTCCTGTTATGATCGTTGTTTCTATTATTGCGTTTACCTTAATCGGTGTATTATCTATGTATTATCCTGAAATTCTAGGCAACGGCAAGGCCGGTAATGAGTTAACATTTGCTAACGATATAACTTGGACATATGTGTTAGGACTCTTCGGCTCAAAATGGATAGCTGTTCTTTTAGCATTAGCCGCGGGGGCTTACGGCGGTCGCATTACGCCGTCTATGATGTTAGGTAGTACCTTGGCTATTGTATTCGGTACATTTTGGTCTATAGCTGTGACTCCGATTTCTCTTGGAATGGCTGCTTTCATAGGGGCTGTTGCATTTCTCGGCTTAGCGCAGAAGATGCCTCTCACATCATGTGTGTTTATGTTAGAACTATCGCGTTTTTCCGTTGAGATGCTATTCCCGATTGCATTGACCATGGGCACCGCATTGATGGTGGAACAAATAATACAGAGCAGATTGGCACAATCGTAAGTGCACCTGATAAGATATGCTTTACCGAAGTTAATTAAAAATTTCCGGAATTATAAAAAAGGACAGTTGATTACTTGAATAACCTGCGTTTCCAAAAATATTTAAATTTTTGGAGTTCGGTTCAAGCTCAACTGTCCTCTTTTTATGTGGTTAAATTATTACTATACGTTAAACAATTTTGGCATTTTTGTCGTATTCTTCACCGCCCGCATCGGGAAGCATACCGTACTCTATGGTCCATAGATGTTTGTATTTCAATGCCTGGTTGTGAATGCGTTCGATTTGTGTGTCATCTGTGCGTACTATGCGTGCCGGAATACCTACTACTAATGAGTTTGGAGGGATAACCGTGTTTTCTTTTACTACTGCACCGGCAGCAATAATAGAGCCCGAGCCTATATGACAACCGCTTAAAACAATGGCACCCATACCGATAAGTACATTATCCTCTACAGTTGTAGCATGAACGATAGCACCGTGTCCTACCGTTACAAAATCGCCCAGAATACATGCTTTATTATCGTCTACATGTAGAACGGAATTGTCTTGAACATTGGAATAGCGACCGACGATGATTTTATTCACATCACCGCGAAGTGCACAGTTTTGCCAAATGGATGCATATTCTTTTAATTCTACGTCACCCGCTAGTTCAGCACCGGGCATAACGCAGCTTTTAGGGTCTAATTTAGGATATTTTCCGTGAAATGGTAACATGTATTACTCCTAGTCTAAATATTAAATGACATCGATAAAACGTTGAGCCTTACGAATAGACATGATTGCTTCATTCATAACAGTTTGAACGATGACGCGTGCCGGTTCAATCTTGTTGAGTCGATTTAAGCCTTGTCCGACTTGAACGGCACCGTTTACAACATCACCGTCGATAGCAGCCAATTTATTTGTGCCTTGAGACATTTTTGTGCGTTCTTCCGGTGTGGTTATGCCATCGGTTTCCGCCGCAAGATAGCGCGTGGTAAAATCATTTTTCAAGCTGCGAACACCGCCGTGGCCTGAGAGAAGTCCCGTTACAACCGAGTCCGTATCGGTTGCTTTGATGATGGCTTCTTTCATATTTGGATGGGCATGACATTCTTCAGCTAACAAGAAACGGGATCCCATCTGAACGCCTTCCGCGCCCATTAATAAAGCGGCTGCAAGGCCTCGCCCATCAACGATAGCACCTGCGACTACAACGGGAATAGAGATTTCCGGCAGAATATTTTCCATTAAAGACATAGTTGTTTGTGTGCCGATATGTCCACCTGCCTCCATGCCCTCCACGATAATTGCATCTGCACCGGCATCGGCGATGCGTTTAGCCAGCTTTAAGGACGGTACGACGGGAATGACTTTAATTCCCGCATCTTGAAACGGTTTGATATACGGTACGGGATTACCTGCACCGAGTGTAACAAATGCAGGCTTTTCGGCGATGATTATATCTACAAGTTCATCCTTGTTAGGGGCCATCAGCATGAGGTTTACACCAAAGGGTTTGTCCGTTAATTTTTTGCAGGCCCGAATTTCATTACGTGTCCAGTCCGCATCCCGCCCGCCTAGAGCGATGACGCCGGTAGCTCCGGCGTTAGCAACAGCGGCTACGAGTTCGTGTTCCGATACCCAAGCCATGGCACCCTGAATGATAGGGTATTCTATTTGTAAAAGTTGTGTTAATTTTGTTCTCATACATCCTCCTAGAATAATTAATTTATGGTTTTTGCCTATAAAACAGCGATATTTATAAGTACATACTTATATAATTCATATGATAAGTATCGACATAAAATCATATCTTACTTATATAACATATAATAGTATAATAGTGAAATTCTGTATATAGACTTTTCTCGTTTGATATAATATGAATGCTAATTGATAATATATTTCAGTAAAGGTGGGCAGAATAAAACCGCATATTATCTATGCTTTTTAAATATTGTGAAAACTAAAAAAATAAGAAAATGAGTATTGAAAAGTTTCGATATCTTTGATATACTACATTCAGATGAAGTATCTGAACTATTGAAAGATAAAATGTTAATCATAATTTTCAAGTGAAGGAGGAAATACACATGGAAAAATATGTATGCGTAGTATG
>ERZ773038.89-NODE-89-length-62395-cov-7.546952_pt1 | contig 62395 bp, 50 predicted proteins | sample MGYA00511665_ERZ773038 | MGnify/ENA primary metagenome ERZ773038 (study PRJEB29015, sample SAMEA2737966) | human oral metagenome | biome: human oral; feature: human-associated habitat; material: dental | place: China | collected 2028 ... | reverse complement strand
GCCCTAATCAATAGAGCCGCCCCCATACAACCGGGGACGGCTCTTATTGCATTTATTTAGATACTACATTAATCGGTTCGCCTTTAAAGAAAGCCTGTACATTATCTCGGATGATACCCACGAGACGCTGACGAGTTTCAAGGCCCTTCCAGCCCATATGTGGCGTGATAATCACATTATCTAACGTATATAACGGACTATCCTCTGCAGGCGGCTCCACCTCCTGCACATCAAGGCCGGCACCGCCAATGCGTTTAGCAGCTAATGCTTCACAAAGGTCCGCTTCATTTATAAGGGGACCACGACCAGTATTCACAATGACCGCATTAGGCTTCATCTTAGAGATTGTTTCTTTATTAATAAGATGTTTAGTTTGGTCATTCAATGGGCAGTGTAATGTAATATAATCACTATTAGCCAGTAATTCATCAAGACTCACATAACGAATACCGTCGCCATCAGTCTTTGGTGTGCGTGTATGAACAAGAATATTCATACCCAGAGCTTTCGCCACTTTTACCACTTCCATACCGATGTGACCTGCACCGATAACACCTAAAGTTTTACCATTAACTTCTGTATGGCTCACCTGTAGATATTTTGTAAAATTGCTGCGGTCCCCCTTCGCAAGCATCGCAATCTGCTGCTGCATGGTGGATGCAAAATTAAGGATCATCATAATCACCGTATGTGCGACGCGTTCCGTGCTATAGGCCGGAATATTGCATACGGTGATGCCCTTTTCTTTCGCCGCGTTAAGGTCGATATTATTATAGCCTGTTCCCGCTTCTACAATGAGTTTCACAGTATCAGGGAACTTTGAAAGCAAGTCCGCATCTACTGGTATTTCTTTTGTAACAACAACACGAGCACCTTGAATCCGTTCAATAAGTTCAGCATTTGTGCTATTATCATAAACCTGTACATCATTGGATAATATGGAAAAATCTAATGCCTTATCGTAATTCATTTTACTGGCATTTACCACTACCACGCGTTCGTTCATGAGAGCCTCCTCAAATTCTTATACAATTATAGAAAACTTGTAATATCATATATATTAATTATACTACATAAAAATTATAAATTTCTTTCATAAAAGTATTGTGTAATTCCTTAAAAGTTATACAATAAAAGTAATGTTACACAGAATTGAGGAAGACCATGAGACCTACCTATTTAACCATCAATACGAGTCTCGTTCGCGAGAACTTACGTAAAATTAAAGACAGTTTACCGGAGTGGAGCACCTCTACGGCGGTCATCAAAGCAAACGGCTATGGCCACGGCAGCGTTATGATGGGCCGTATCGCCGTCGAAGAAGGCTACGAGTCCTTAGCGGTGGCCATTCCGGAAGAGGCCATTCCGTTGCGCCATGCGGGTATCATGGTTCCTATTTATCTGTTAGGGCTCACAAGGCCGCAATCCTTTGAAGTCATTGCAGATACCAATTCCATCCCCGCCGTATGCGAATCCACCGATTTAGCGGCACTTAATCAGGTGGCGGACAATCACGATATGATTATCAACGTCGCCGTCGCCGTCGATACAGGTATGCATCGCATCGGTATCCGTCCCGAAAACGCCGTAGATTTCATCAAAGAGGTGGAACAATATCCAAATCTGGCTGTTGATGGATTCTTTTCACATATGAGCAACGCCGATGCGGCGGACCAGACACATGCGCACAGCCAGACGGAAAAATTTCACAGGATGGTCAATGAAATTCGTGCATTCCGTCCTGATGCGGAATATCGTTTTTCCCTCGCCAACAGTGCGGGGCTCTTGTCTGTAAAGGACAGTCTATTTACGGATGCACGCCCCGGTATCATCCAGTACGGCATCATGCCGTCCCTTGATGTGCCGAATCGTTTAGGACTAAAACCGGTTCTCTCCTTTCACAGCGAGGTCGTACACGTACAGCACCTCGATGCGGGCGAAGGCATCGGCTACGGATCCACGTATGTAACGCCGGAACCGATGACGATTGCAACCATCCCCGTCGGTTACGCGGACGGCTATCCGCGCAGTCTTTCAAACCGAGGCACCGTTCTCATACACGGCACCCGTTGCCCTGTAGTGGGTCGTATCTGTATGGATCAGTTCATGGTATCCGTACCGAATACGATTACCGTTAAACCGGGGGATAAAGTGGTTTTACTCGGTTCACAGGGTCACGAAAGCATCTCCGCCCTTGAAATTGCGGCCCTCGCATCGACAATCCCGTACGAAATTTTCTGCGGATTCTCGGAACGAGTACCTCGGCAATATATATAACAGAAATTAATCACAGAAAAAGGCCCGTCCATTATGGACGAGCCTTTTTCTGCTGTTCCCTATACGTGTTTTACCGTGAAGTAAGTTACGTTCTTATTGTGAGAGAGTATTATATAGTGTATAACTTATGAATGGAAAGGAATCGAATTCATAAGGGGGCCCCCTGAACAATAGACGGCATAGGAGAGAGTCAATGTTTGTCTATCCTATCCAGGGGGCGCATGTGTGTTGTGTATTATGTGTGTGTGTCTTGTGTGTATAGTGTTTTTTCTGTGTGTCTCAGAGTTCTTCACAACAGCATAGGGACAGCCCCAGGAAAGCTTATTTCACAGCTTTCCCTGTTTTTGCATCCAATGTGATGTTTACAGGTTTATTCTGTGCATCATGGAATTGGATATTATACAAAGGAGTTCCGTTCTTATTAGCTACGGACCAGGAATCGATACCGGTCGCCACATTGCCTGTTTGTTCATAAGCGGCATTGATAGCTACATGCGGAGGTAAAATGGTACCTGGATCGATAGCAGCTGTATCCATGGATTTGTCATAAGCCTTTGCAGGGCCTTCTGTAACATTGCCTGTAGCTACATCTAATTTCATGGAATGCGCACCACTTGTATTGAAACCTTCTACTTCATAGACAGCCGTTTTATTTTCTGCTTTGAAAGATACATTGGTAATCTTGGAGTTACCGTATTTAGTTTCAAATTGATCTAATAGCTGGTTAGCACCTACTACGAATACGCTGTTTTCATCAACTACGCCGGATGGTTGAGCCGGAGATTTCACATTCTTCGTCGTCCCTTGTTTACCATCTTTTTTAGCGACATTTTTTTCACCCTTAATAGGATCGGCTTTTTCAGATTTTACGGACTTTTTCGCATCTATCGGTTTGATTGCTTTATCGCCCTTATCACCTTTAATCGCTTTGTCACCTTTGTCGGCTTTCATCGCTTTATCAGCCTTGTCAGTTTTTGTTACCTTCTCAGCTTTTAATCCTGTTGTATCAGCATCAACAGCGTCAACTGTTCTGTTGGATGCGCGAACCACCTTCGTTTGACCAGGGGCTTTCGCCGCTGTTGCAGTGTCTATCGCCGGTACAGGAGCTGTAGGAGTCGCGGCACTAGCGGCAGCAACGGTTCCCTTCGTCGCAGTCGGTACCGGGGTTGGGTCCATAGGAGCAACAGATGTAGCTTCCTCTTGTTGTTGAGTTACTGGTACCGGTGTTACGTCTGCCGCAGTCACCGCTACGGTAGCACCGAATACACCTGCTACTGCTAAGGCTATACTATTTCTTAAAATAGACTTCTTCATGATATCCTCCTTCTGTTTCGTCGTTCTCTTTCGTTGAACTGGTACCCATGTTACAGAGGGTCTATGAACTCAAAATGTAGAAAGGTTCAAATTTCGCTCTATATCGGTGAAAGCAAAATGAATTTATCGATAATTTTCAGAAAACTTCAGTATTTTCCGTTTCCATTTAAGTCCCATATGAACACTGTGCAAAAGGCCTCTGTTCCCTTATTTACGGGACAGAGGCCTTAACGGCATCATTCTCATCACAGCATGTTATATCATTCATGAGTAAATGTTCACAAAAATGTCGCAAAAATTTCTGATAACAAAAAAACAGCAGCTTCCAAATACATCCGACATTGGAGCTGCTGTACAATTACATATTAATCATCAAATTTAACGGATAGCAATTTACCGGTCATAGCATCTATGCGTACCGCTACCTCATGAGAATCATCGGTGCCGAACACGACCTTGTAAACCGGTTTACGATGTTCGTTATGTACGGACCAGCCGTTAAGACTTACCGCACGGCCTTTAGTCTGGGCAAACGCGAAATTCACGACCGCTGCAGGCGGTAAAATCTGGCGAGGATTAAAGGCCTTCTTATTTAACGACTTGCGATAATCCCCGTCTCGTTTTTCAAAGATCTGATTGGTCGCATAAATATATATAAGCTCATATTTTCCGCTTTCATTGAAGCCATCCACTTCGTACTTGATCTGTCCCCCATCGGCATCAAAGGAGATTTCCGTGATGGCCGCATCAGGATGATTCTGAATAAATGCATTCAACAATCCGTTGGCCCCTACAATGGCCGCATGGCTTTCATCAACGACCTGTACGGTCGGCTGAACCGGCACCAATTTCGCCGATGCCACATTCGGCATGCCGAACGCAGCGGCTAACGCTAAAACTAAACTACCTTTTACAAATAAAGATTTCATAAGTTCCTCCATACATAAAGCACATGTATCTATACACTATATATTACAATTATACACTATATTCATCAGTTTCAAACATAATAATTTTCGATGCATAAAATTATCGCCCGTGATACAATGCATATAGTATTATTATCCCTTTACAAGTGAGCATTTATGATTTCTATTTATCCAACCATTTACCACACATTTCAATGCAAGGCCGACAAATGCGAAAATACATGCTGCCAGCTGTGGACGATTGACATCGATGAGGCCACCGCCCGGCGTTATCGAACGATGCACGGGCCTCTTGGTGAAAGCTTGCGCCGCGCCATAACCGTCGATGATAAGGGCAGTCATTTTGTTTTTACCGATAAAGAACCGTATTGCCCGTTACTAAACGAACAAGGTTTATGCAGGGTCGTCTTGGAACTCGGCGAAGAAGGTCTCTGCGAAACATGTCATATGCATCCGAGATTCTATAAATATATCGAGGACTTGGAGCTTTGCGGTGTAGGTCTCGCCTGTGAGGCTTCCGTTGAACTGTTGGAGCGAGAAGTCTTACAATTTACCATCAAGGACGACGACAACGAATTCGATACAGATGAGACAATAACATTATTAAATGTGTTTCAGCTACTCGGACTTGACTTAGATCCTGATCTTTTACGATATAAACCGACACCGGGCGCAGACTATTATGCGAATCTGTTGAGTCTCTACAAAACGACAGAACCGATCGATGCAACATGGACAGCACAGTTAAACGACCTCTCTGCCGATATACCGACCTTAGTTGATACGGTTACGAACTATGTAAAAGCTAACGGTAAAACACAATATGATGCGACATTTTTCAATAAAGTCTATCAATATATTCTGTATCGACAAATCGATATGCTCGCCGACCATTCCCTGGAGGCTTTATTCGATTATGCAAAAGACGGCACAGAATATATCCTGATGAGCGGTGCCATCAACGGTAAGCCGCTGCAACAAGTCGCCAGATGGTCCCAACAAATCGAATACGACGAAGATAATGTGGAACTGCTGCTGCAACACTACGACACGTAAAATTTACCAAGCCACAATTTAGCCTCGGGGTTACTTATTCCTAAGCTTATAGAACAGAATGTATTGTTTTTATGCCGATGCACACCATGCCATCGATGTAAAAAAATAACCGCAAGGACAAACGGCCTTGCGGTTATTTTAGTTGGAGCTGATAATAGGATTCGAACCTACGACCTACTCATTACGAATGAGCCGCTCTACCAACTGAGCTATACCAGCATATGTATAGATTTATAGTACATCTATATACAGGTATTGTCAATTTATATTATTTCAATATGGTATGAAGCCATTGATTCCAATGCTGGAGCACCGAAATGGACAGTGCCGTTACGATAAACATAACCAAAAAGGTCTTAGCAATTCCTAAGTTTACATAACGACGCATGATTTGCGCAGCGATAAATACGGCATAATACTGACTGAAGGTCGTGATAAAATACGCTATATCAACTATGTATCGTCTCCACGACAGAGTATATAAGACAACGCCTATCAAATGGATTAAAACTATGATCAACGTACGTAACGCGTTCATATAAGACAGGCCATAGATGTAATTCTGTACAACCCCTTTATAAGAACCTTGACCACCGACAAGGTCCAATAAACGCCACAGAATACATCCGCCCAATACGACTTGAACTACGAGAAAAGATACACTTGCTAATGCAGTAATCCCGTCAAAATGAGGCAACCCTTTCAGGAATTTAACGCCCGTAACGGAAATTACGTCTGCCACTACAAATGGCGAAAGATAGGTAACCAAATATAAAACGATGGTGGACACCACCAAGTTGATCAGAGCCTTTCTAAAGGTTCCACCATCAACAATATTCCAAAATGATCTGTCACTCAATTTTGTAAAAAGATGCAATATTTCTTTATACCAGCTCATAATGTATATATACCTTCAAGAATACTACAGATAATCGCAGACCCAATCATAACGGTCACACCTTCATAGACGGAACCGCTGACACAGGCACCGATAATACGTCCCACAACATTAAATAGCAGCATCAGACTCAACACACATAGGCTTACCAAGCTTATACCCATAATAATTTGCACCCCTATCGGCAATGTGGCAAGGACCAACAAGACACCAAATGTTAGTGTAATCAAGGCTATCACCAGTTGACTGACAGCCATGATGTGAAGTACTCCGGTAATGACAGTCCGTACATAAAAGGTCCGTGTCCTGGCAAGTGCATACCCACCTACTACAATAGACATGATAAGTGCTTTCACAATTACCCATAACAGATGTGAAAGGTTCCAGAAATCCTGTTGCGAACATAGCCGATTTACAAAACATCCTAAATCATGATGAGGCAATAACGATAAAGGAATGAATTGTAATTTCAAGAATATGGTGGAATTGCGTATGAACGATCGAATGGCCTCCATATAAACGCTATCACCTACAATGGTAAATTGATAACATATGAGTGCCAGTACCAGCATAGCGGCGAGTTGCCCATAAGCCGTATCATAACGATATATACGAGCATTTTTATCTTCAATAGGGCTCAATAAACGATACGCAAATTCTGTAAGACCGGCCAACATATGTTTCACCACCTTTCATAAACACTCAATAAAATGCCTATGTTTCACGTACATAGGCATAGATAACTTGCTATAATCAATAGTTTTAAATATATCTATAAATATATTTAAAAAATTCTATTTTATTTCATACTCATTATAGCACAAAAGCAAGGCATACAATATACCTTGCTTTTATAAGTCTATATATTTTTGCTACTAATACTGACTATGATAATATGATTTATCACTGATCCGATTACACTGTAAAGCTACGCATGTATTCCCTTTAAAAGCAGGAACCCTGCCCCCCATATAATCGCAACAAGTATCAGAAATGCCAGTATTGCAATACCGAGCGCAGTTAAACGGGAGATATTAATCTGACGGCTCAACAACGATACACTAACCCAGAAACACCAAAGTATTACCGCATATAATGAGTAAGCCAAAACCACCAGGCCAATATAACGTACATAATTTGAAAGGTTTAACACTATGCAAAGTAACAGAAATATCGTCTGCCATATAGCCAGAACACTCTTCAAAATCTGTCCATATGCCATCTCATACCAGCAAACCGTCAATACAGTTTCATAGGTTGTCTCTATATTAAATTTACCGGCAATCCAGGAAAATATAACCGAGTAAAGTGCTAGAATAAAATAAAGAAGCACTATACCGAGAGTAATCGAAAATAAACCTTGTCCTACTACCGTACCAAGCTCTGAACCCACCTCGCCCAATGGAACGCCTAAGAAAGCATCGCAGATCAAAGGGATTATCTGACTGCAGAAAATATACAGCAAAAAAGTCATCAATGTGGCAATAAAACCCTTATGACAGGACCCTTGTTCTACAATCTGAGGAATCCCCCGTTTAAACGGAGCAATTACAAGAGCCCAAATATCTGAATACCATTTTGTTTCCATTTTCCCTCCCAAAAACTAAAACTGAACTATATTGGGCCCATTATATCATATTTTTTTATAAATTAGATACTAAATATTCACATGTAATCAAAGGACATTAACATATATAATAAAAATATATGCTAAACTTGGGTTTTGTCCGCTCCCCATTTGTTTACCTCTCAAAGCAAATAAAACTGGCGACCCGCGGTCGCCAGTTTTATAATTATGTTATTGCAATGATGCAACAATTTTTGTTAAGTTTTCATCCATTCGATTAAGATAGGATTTATTATCTTCATTACTTTCGATTGTATAAATCGTTTCGACTTTAGCCCCTACTTCTTGTGCTAATGTTTTAGACACATCAGGGCTTGCCATTTCCTCTGCAAAAATAGTTGTGATATGATTATCTTTGCAGTATTCGATGAGTTTTGCCAACTGCGCCGCATTCGGTTCACCTTCGGCAAACACATCTTCTACACTGTTCTGTTCCAACCCGAAATCACGGCAGAGATAAGCAAATGCCGCATGACCAGTTACAAAATTTTTATGAGGTGCTTTGGCGAATTGATCTTCATACTTCTTAATCATAGCATCCAGTTTCGCTACATAATCGGTATAGTTCTTTTCATAATACTCTTTATTCGCCGGATCCGCCTTTACAAGGGCGTCTTTGATATTCTTCACTTCAATCTTAGCATTCTTCAAAGACAACCATGCATGAGGGTCTTCTGCACCATGTTCTTTGATTTCCTCCGGATCTGTATTTTTAATGGCTTCTACACCGTCGGATGCTTTTACAGACACGAGTTTATCATTTTTAGCCGCCGAAATGGCCTGTTCAGCCCAAGGTTCCATACCGAGGCCGTTATACACGAATAACTGTGCCGAAGATAGTTGTTTCATATTTTCCGGTTTCAATTCAAAATCATGAGGTTCCGTGCCGTCCGGAATAATCGTTGATACTTCCACCTTATCACCACCGATGGCCTTCGCAAATTCCGCCATCGCGTTAAAACTTGTTACCACTTGGACTTTCTTATTTGCCTGTTCTTTCGGAGCATCATTACCGCATCCCGCAAATACAGCAGCCATCAATACACCAATGACTAACAATACCAATTTCTTGACCATAGTAGTCCTCCTTTTTTAATACTGATCGTCTACGCACACAAATAATATGACACATCTTCTTTGTTGCAGTTGCGACTCAGTTGCATTTGTAATATAGTTATAGTATAAACGTACCAAAAATTTTGTCAATCAGAAAAGTGGTTTTCATATGTTATCAATTAAACACCTTTATTTTTCCTATCAGGGTCAACCGCCATACGTGTTGAACGACCTCAATCTATATATTCATAACGGTGATTATATATCCATCGTCGGTGACAACGGTTGCGGTAAAAGTACCTTGCTTCGTCTTATCTTAGGCTTTCTGACACCTGTAAAAGGCAATATCAAACGGAGTACAAACAACATCCGTTATGTATCTCAAAAGAATGATTTTTCCCACGCCGGATTTCCCATTACAGTAAGAGAAATCCTCGACTCCTATCGTAAGCTATTGAAAATTAAAGATAAAAACGAAGTAAATCGCGTTCTATCTTTAACCGGCATGACAGACTTTAAGAACCGTCTCATCAACAAGCTGTCCGGCGGTCAGGCGCAGCGGATTTCCATAGCCCGCGCCCTCATCGGTCATCCGGACCTCATCATTCTCGACGAACCGTCTACAGGTATCGACCGTAAAAGCCAGGAGGGTATTTACGCACTCCTGCGCGAGCTCAACCAGAAGCATCATATTACAATTATTTCCGTAGAACACAATTTGGAAATGGCCCTTGCGAACTCCACGAATATTTATCATATTGCAAACGGACAGGGGCATCTCTGCTCCCCGGAACAGTATGCCAACGAAATCATGCACAGTTCAGGGCGCAATCCTGTAGCGCACACGGACTGCTCCTGTTTCACGGATATCGGAAATAACAGCGATACAACAGGCTTAGATAATACAGCTCCGATGTGTAACGAAAAATCAAATCCACCATCAGAAGTGCCGACTGATACATTATCAAATGCTACAGCCGAGGAGGTGCACCATGTTTAATTATTCATTTATGCAGAACGCCTTCTTCGTTGCCCTCTGCATTTCTCTACTTTGCCCGTGTATCGGCATCTTTATGGTACTGCGCCGCTCCAGCATGATCGGCGACACCATGAGCCACGCATCCCTCGCTGGGATAACTCTCGGTCTGTTGACGAATACGAATCCCATTGTGGGGGCTTTCATCTTCACCGCCATCTGCGGCGCACTCATCGAGTTCCTGCGAAAATATTTCGCACACCATCTCGACCTTATCCTCACCATTATTCTATCCCTCAGCATCGGCACCGCCATCACCTTGATCAGTTCAGGCCTGTTGAAAGCAAACGCCAATGTATTCTTCTTCGGCAGTATCCTCACCGTCAACATGACAGACATGATCAGCATCGGAGCACTCACGATTCTATCGGTACTCACCCTGTATTTCCTGTATAACTCCCTACTCTACATCGCGTACGATGAGGAAGCGGCTCGCGTAGCGGGCGTAAAGGTTGACCTCATCAACTATATTTTCGCCATTCTCATGGCGGCCGCCGTATCCATTTCCATAAAAATCGTCGGTGTCCTCGTACTAAGTGCCATGATTGCCCTTCCGGTAGCATCCGCGTTGCAACTGGAAAAAGGATTCAGAGTAACGCTCCTATGCTCCATCGGATTCAGTTTGCTCGCCATGATTATCGGTCTCTTCGGATCCTACTACCTCAATGTGGCGCCGGGCGGCTTTGTGTCCCTCACATCGGTAGGTATTCTACTGATCGTTCTGGTCATCAAAAATATCCGTGCCATCATACGTCGACTCCAATTCAGTAAATAATAGTAAACAATAGTTTTATCTACATAAAATTAGATAAAATTAATCAGCACAGAAAGAAAATTATGAAACACTTACAATGGCCGGAAGGCATAAAAAAGACCAAGCAGCGTGAAGCCATCTGGTCTGTATTGACAACTGCAGATAAACCCGTCACCGCCATCGACATCGCCGACCGAATCGGCGAAGGTACAACATGGATGTCCACGATTTACCGCACCTTGGAATTGCTGGAAACCAAAGGTATCATCACGCGTACCACCATTATGGGCAGCGATATGGCGTACTACGAAATTACACCACATACGCATCGACACTATGCGGTATGCACCAATTGTGGCGCCATGGTTCCACTCCATACCTGTCCCGTTGTAGAAATGCCAAAAGAATTGAAAGATGCAGGATTTACAGTGACGGAACACCATTTGGAAATAGCCGGTCTATGTAAAAAATGCAATAGCAAGAAATAAAATGATGCCCGGCAAATCAAACGCCGGGCATCATTTTATTTCTTTGAATATCTTATGAACACAGTATACCATAGCCTCCTGGAATGGTAAGAACTAATATAAATCTATATACAAAAAGGACGTAACTATATAATTACGTCCCTTTTACTTTCATAATATATTCTGTATTAACCGTATTTAGCTTTCACCAATTACAACATCAACGGAGCCACGACAAATCCGAGTGCTACGGAAATAGCGATGGCGAGTACGCCCGGGATGAAGAACGGATGGTTGAATACGAGATTACCGATTCGCGTAGAGCCCGTATCATCCATCTGAACAGCCCCTAACAGTGTCGGATAGGTCGGCAATACAAAGAGCGCCGATACAGCCGCAAAGGATGCGATGATGATGTACACCGATTCCGTATGTTCCGGTGTAATGCCCAACGCCAGAATTACAGCCGGCACCAAAGCCTGTGTCGTAGCCGCCTGGCTGTAGAGCAATGTGCTGGCAAAGAAGAATGCCACCGCCAACAGGAACGGATACGCCGTTACAAGGCTGGACGCAAGAGCTTTAATTTCGGGAATATGTCCTTTTACAAAGGTATCCCCGAGCCATGCAACGCCCAATACGCAGACACAAGCGGATAAGCCGGATTTGAACGTGCTTGTATTAACAAGATCGGCCGTATCAAGTTTACAGAAGAATGTAATCGCTGCCGCGATAATCATCATAAAGCCTACGATGGCATCATTCCGACCGAAGATAACCGGTTTGATGATACCGATGTTTTTAGAAATAGCCGTCGCATAAAATACGATACAGATAATGCCGATTAAGAAAATCAAAACGGAAGTCTTTGCCCCCGGCTTTAAGTGGAAATCAACACTCTTTTCGCGAGGTGGCGCCACATGACCCGCCGCCAATCTCTCCTTGTAAACCGGATCGGAAGATAAATCATTATTCGCAAATGTAGACATGATAAACGCCGTAATCATAACGCCCACAAAGGTTGTGGAGATACAGATGGCGAGCAGTGTCGGATAATTCACGCCAAACGGTTCGAGGAATCCGCTCATGGCCACGACCGCCGCTGAAACAGGACTCGCGGTGATACCGATTTGACTCGCCACCACGGCAATCGACAACGGAACGGAAGGTTTAATATTCTCACTCTTCGCCACTTCCACGATAACGGGAATCATGGAAAATGCCGTATGACCGGTACCTGCCAAAATCGTAAGAAAGTACGTTACGGTCGGAGCGAGATAGTTGATATGCTTCGGATTTTTCCGCAAAATACCTTCCGCAATACGCACCAGATAATCAAGGCCGCCGGCGAGTTGTAATGCACAAATCGCTGCAATAGCAGACATGATTATAAGGATTACGTCCCATGGAATCTGCCCCGGAAACATCCCCATCCCGAGACTCAAAAGGACTACCCCCAGTCCGCCGGCGTAACCGATGCCCATACCGCCGAGTCGTACACCGAGGAAGATGGCCCCAAACAAAATAATAATCTGCATAATTACATAAATGTCCATACGATGACCTCCTTTATACATATATAGTATCATAAGTATACTTAATTATCATAGCGAAACGGCATTGTATAGAATATAATTTTTAAGTTTCAGTATAAACCCAAAATAAGAGCCCCACGTATCGCCTGTTCATATGGAGCAAGATATCGATAAGTGCGGCTCTCGTTTATTATATGCTGTTTAACCTTTATAAAATAATCGGCTTCATATCTTCCAGTACGCCGTCCTCCTCAGTGGCACGACGAATACTGTCACCGACAATACGTACCATATCCTCAAGCTGTTCAACGGTGGAGGCCAACGGCGGCATCAGAATCACCACATCCCCGATCGGGCGACAGATGAGGCCCTGTTCGCGGGCCAATACGGCAACCTTCGCGCCGGCCGCATCATTCGGACGATATGCTTCGTGCGTTTTCACATCCTTTTCCAGCTCAATCCCCACGATGAGGCCTCGTTGGCGCACTTCTTTTACATGTTCGAGGGATTCGATCGGTTTCAATGCCTTTGTGAAAGCTTCAATCTTAGCCGGCAACTGTTCCATGACATGTTCATCTCTGAACACTTGCAACGAAGCCAACGCTACAGCGCAGGCCAACGCATTTCCCGTGTAGGAGTGACCATGATAAAAGGTCTTTCGTTCCTCAAAGGTACCGAGGAATCCGTCAAAAATCCGCTTCATAGTGAGCGTCGCCGCCAGCGGCATATACCCGCCTGTGATCCCTTTCGACAATGTCATGAAGTCCGGTGCCACATCCTCCTGCTCACAGGCGAAGAATGTACCGGTACGACCGAACCCCGTAGCCACTTCGTCAACAATGAGGAACACATCATGGGCTTTAGTAAGCTCACGAACCCGTTTCAAATACCCTTTCGGCATGACGAGCATACCCGCAGCCGCCTGTACTAACGGTTCCATCACAAGGGCCGTAATTTCATCACCTTCACGGTCCAGGATGCGCTCTAATTCCGCCAAGGACTCTTCAAAAGCCTGTTCCCGTCCCGCTACATCCCGATAAACCCCCGGACTTGGCAAGGTAATCGGTTTAAATAATAAATTATGGAACACTTCATGGAATAGTTGAATACCGCCGACGGATACGGTTCCCAGGGTATCGCCGTGATACCCCGCATTGAGGGATATAAACTTCGTCTTTTTAGTTTGCCCAACCTGTTGACGATACTGATAGGCCATCTTGATGGCAATTTCTATGGCCGTACTGCCGTCATCGGATAAAAATACTTTATCGAGACCTGCCGGTGCCAGCTCTACCAATTCCTTACATAACTGTGCCGACGGAGGACTCACAAGACCTAGCAATGTACTGTGAGCGATTTTATCCACCTGGTCTTTCAAAGCCTGATTCAATACGGGATGATTATGTCCGTGGATATTAACCCACAAGGACGACACGCCGTCATAATATTTCTTGCCATTCTCATCGATGAGATATATTCCTTCACCACGCTCGATTACTACCGGTTCCTGTGCGAGCCAGTCCTGCATCTGCGTAAACGGATGCCATACGAATTCATGATCCCATTGTGCCGCCTGTGAAAGCTGTTTTGCTGCCATTATATCACCTCATACTTACGAACATCTCTATAGTTATATTAATTTTCAATTGTTCTATACGGCCCATAATATTTCTATGAACCCCTTAAAATACCTATCTTATCATCTTATCCAAAAGGAAATCCATCGCGGGAAAGATAATTCATCGCTGTTTCAACGGAAATCCAACACTGTTTTCCACAACTGTTTCGAGTCTATAAAGGACCGCCCCCATCCAAGCCTTACGCTATGAATATTCGGGCCTTGATACGGCGGCAATGCGCCTACTACAGGAAGTCCTGTATACCGCTCCATATCCTCTATATTCGTCTTTAATAAAAACGGATCCACTAATGTCGTATCATTTACGATGATTGCTTTCACGGAGATTCCGTGAGCCTTCGCATACTCGCAGGTCAATACGGCCCGGTTGATGGAGCCCAGACGACCGTCGGCAATCATAATCGTCGGTAGCTCGACGGCTGCCATGAAATCCGTAAACGTCTTGTCCCCGTAAAGAGGCGTCGTAATACCACCCGCCCCCTCTACAAAGGTCAGATCATAGCGCGATACCACATCTAATGTATGACGCACCACCTCATCGTAATCGATGATTACATCCGCCAGCTCCGCGGCGAGACGCGGCGAATAATCACCTGCCAAAGCATACGGATTTACCTCGTGACGACGCGATTCCGGTATTCCTACAGACTGCATCAGATACGTAGCATCCTTGCTTTCCAGATCATTTCTTACATTATCCTCATCCATCGTAATGCACTCCGGAAACGGCACCGCACTGGATGATACGGGCTTCACCATCCCCACGAAAAAACCGTCATCCTGAGCCATTGCACCTAATAAACCTGTTACGAACGTCTTCCCCACATCTGTATCCGTACCGATTATCGATATACCGAGCTGTTTCATCGGGAAACCTCCCATCATATAACAAACTATGAGTTAACTATTTCATTCTATTGAGTTAACTATTTCATTCTATCGAGTTAACAATCTCATTTGCAGTATACAGCCGAATCGCATATATAGTCAACCGTATTTAATTATTCAGTTTACAGACAAATTAAAAGTACAGAGTATCACTTGATTACTAAGTTGGATTAAATATTCTCTACCGTAATTAATACTAAAAATAATGAATATCTTGAATATCATGTATATTTTATTAATAGAAGTATAGATTTACGTCCCCTGACTGTGATACTATTAATTACGTAGAATATTTTACGCCGCATGATACCACATATGACGTAACTGTATGTACAGTAAGGAGGTTTTATCATGGGTATCAATCAAAAGACATTGCCCGGCATTTTGCTCTGTGCGATTCTCGCTATTCCTTGTTGGCTGTTAGGACAACAGTTCCATCTCATCGGCAGCCCTATTTTCGCCATTATTTTAGGTATTATCATCGGATCCGTATTCACCTCCTGGAAGCGTGAAAAAACAGGGGCCGGTATCGGATTCACATCAAAGAAAATTTTGCAGTGGGCCGTTATCTTACTTGGCTTCGGACTTAATATTACACAGATTCTGCATGTAGGCTGGATTTCGTTACCTGTCATTATTTCCACCATCGCTACATCGCTCATCGTGTCGTATGCGCTCTACCGCTTCACCCATATCGATTCCAATACGGCGGTCCTTGTCGGCGTCGGCTCCTCCATTTGCGGCGGATCCGCCATTGCCGCTGCGGCTCCGGTCATCAAGGCGGACGATCAGGATATCGCTCAGGCTATTTCCGTCGTATTCTTCTTTAATGTAGTAGCAGCCTTCGTATTCCCTGCCTTTGGTGACATGATCGGCCTCTCCAACATGGGATTCGGGCTATTTGCGGGCACCGCCGTTAACGATACATCATCCGTTACAGCAACGGCGGCCGTATGGGACAGCATGAAAGGCACCGGTACACAGGTTCTTGAATATGCAACCATCGTAAAATTAACCAGAACCCTCGCAATCATTCCTATCTGTCTCGGCCTTGCCAGCTATCAGGTATATAAAGCAAAAAAAGATGCCGCTCAGTCCGGTGGCGGCTCTGTCAGCATCGCTAAGATTTTTCCAAAATTTGTACTGTATTTTGTCATCTGTTCCTTGATTACTACAGTGTTATCCTATATGAAAATAGACACTGCATTCCTCAATATCTTTAAACCTATTTCCAAATACTTTATCACCATGGCCATGGTAGCCATAGGCCTTAACACGAACATTGTAAAGCTCATCAAATCGGGCGGTTCCGCCCTCGCGTTGGGCGCCTGCTGTTGGATTGCCATTACGGCAGTCAGCCTTTTGGCACAGCACATGATCGGTTTATGGTAAAATTATAAAAAATAACAAACTCCATCTAGTCAACAACAACCGACATATGGTATAGTTAAAGTGTAGGAACTGAACGTTATACCTCCTATAATCTCTTAAAAGATGTACCCTCGCAGGTACTGATTAAAGTCGATTATAGGGGGTATTTTTTATTATATTTATATATGTTCATCACATCTATAGGAGAGAGGAGAGATCATATGTATTTCTTACAAGGGCTGCTCATCGGTCTCGCCACCTTTGCACCGGTAGGCATGCAAAACTTATTCATCATCAATACGGCTCTTGTTCAGCCGGTGAGACGTATTCTATTGACGATTCTCATCGTAGGTGTCTTTGATATGTCGCTCAGTATAGCCGCCTTCTTCGGCATCGGTGCACTCCTTGAAATCTGGCCCTTACTGAAGCTGGGCGTCCTTCTTATAGGCGGTATATTAGTGTCTTATATGGGATACACCACGTTCAATACGGAGCCGGATATACGCAATGTAGACACCAATGTGCCTATAAAGAAAATCATGATGTCCGCACTCGTCGTATCCTGGGGCAATCCACAGGCCATCATCGATGCGAGCATGATGTTAGGGGCTTTTCAGGCAAACTTGCCACGAGAAGGCATTTATCAATTCTTTGCGGGATTCCTGACCATGACACCGATCTGGTTCGGCTCTCTCGCGACGGCGATGCATCTGTTATCCCAAAAAATAAAATTTTCACACATGACCATAATCAACCGTATTTGCGGTAGTATCCTCATCGTGTACGGCATAAAACTCGCCATCGACGGATTCCATATGCTCTTGGAAGTACTGTAATTATCGGAACTACTGTAAAAGCCGTTAGCATCTCACTGCTAACGGCTTTTTTCTACGGATAGTTCATCCAATATGTGCTTGAACATATCACTGAATATATTAATATATGTATTTGTCTGATTTAACTGAGATACAAAAAAATACTGTTTTTCTATGGCATGTCCATGATTGGTCACCTGTTTTCGCTCTATGCCCTGCATCGGCTCCGTCAAATATTCAAAACAGTCCAATAACAGCAATCCTTGATTACCGGCGACTAAATATCTCGCCTCCTCCAACGTGCGGGCGTACGCAAAAGCACCATTATAGCCGATGGCCTTTCGATAATGTTCCTCCTCGCCGAGTGTATATTTACCGCGACACACCAGGATGAGCGGCAAATCATCGATCTGTTTGATATCCATACTTTCAGCCGACGTATACCCTTGCGGAACCTCAATAACAGACCGTGCGGTCCCGACTAGGTGACTGTCATATATGTCCGTCAGGACCTGCCATTGATCATTAAACACAACGTCCACGCGACGATCCTGTAACATGCCGTATAATTCTTCGTGACTGCCGCTGTACATGCGGATATCTAGATTTTTATGACTCTTCGCCATGCGGATAACGGTCTGTTGTAAAACCGCACCGCTATAGCGATTTAAATAGCCGATACGCAAACTGACCCTTGCATCTGTACCGATACGTGTCGTTTCCACCGTAATATCATGAAATCGCTCCAGCAGTTTCTTGCCCGTCCGATATAGGTACTGTCCGGCCGGTGTCAGGTGAAAGCTGCGTTTTTCACGCACAATCAATTCCACGCCCAGCCCAGTTTCCAAGGCCTTAATCTGCTGCGATATGGCGGATTGAGAAATATATTGTTCATTCGCGGCCTGAGTAAAGCTGTTATTCTCTACGACAGACACAAAATACTCCAGCTGTTTTAATAACATAAGGATACTCACTCTTTACAAACTGTCTATACTAAATAAATTTTACATATACATCTTTATAAATCGCCAACTTAACGGCTATTCATAAAACATAAGGTTTGCACAATTATTTTAAATAGATTTACGAATCAGATTTTGGTAGATAAATAATGCAGCCACAAAGAAAATGCCTGCCGTACTCCAAAAAACTGCACCATATCCGAAGCCACGTGCAATCATACCGCTGATTACGGGACCCAGAACATTCCCCATCATCGCCACACTGGATACGGCACCAAATACGATTCCCCTACGCTCTACGGGCACGGCCTGAGAAATGAGGGTATTCGCAATAGGCGTAATAAAGCCCATAAAGAAACCCGCAATAGCCCGAAAGGTTCCCAAGGCCCAAACGCTCGGCACAATATACTGCAATACGAAAAATCCTCCTACCGCACAAGTTGCCATCAACAAAATTCTCGGCATGGAAAGGCGTTTTGAAAAATGACCGATGGACAGGGACGCAAGAGCGCTGAAAATACCGGCACCGAAAATGATAACCCCTACAATAGTCGCTACATACTCATCGTTAACATTCATATAATGCTTGATGTAAAGCGGTAAAATCGGTCCTATGCCAGTAATGCCGAAATTACAGAGAAACTGCATGCCCACCAACAACCGAACGGCCGGTATCGATAAAAATGATTTAATCAACGACCACTGTGATTCCTTTTCGTCTACCTTATGTGTAAACTGCAAATTAGGCATCAGGAAATACACACCCAACAGGCAAAGTCCCGACAACGCGGAGAAGAGGAAAAATGGAGCCCGATACCCCAACAAATCCGCCGCCAATCCGCCCATGAGGGGGCCGAAAACAAGGCCCATCACCATGGATGCCTGATAAAGCCCCATGGCCCACGGCACCTTCTCCTCGGGCGTAACCAATATAATAATGGCAAGACCTATCGGCACATAGCCGCCTACGAGCCCCTGCAACGTGCGAAGAACCAATAACTGCAGCGGTGTTTGCGTGAATCCGCATACACCTACAGAGACCATCAGGGTCAGGAGAATAAATAGCATCACCTTGCGCGGACCTATTTCATTAGCCTTACGGGACCAGAACGGCGCACTCAAAGCCACCATACAAGGCGTTACACCGGATACAATTCCCGCCCACATAGCGGCTTCACCTTGATCATGGAGACCCAAATCAACCAGAAATAACGGTATAAAGGATAGAATGCCTATAATGGTTATTCCCGCGCCGACTTGAATGGCGCAAATCAAATATATCAATCGTTTCCAATCAGAACCCATATGCGTCCTTCTTTCCAATTCGATAAATCGTAATCTAAACTTATAGTATCGTTACCTAAATTAATTGTATCGTAAAGCACATAAAAAGACCATCAGTTCCGCTGAAACGACATTTAAAGTTTTACCTTTAAAGTGTCATTAAACATCAGCGTCTGACGGCCTTTAAATTACATACTTTATTTTTGCTTGAACATCCAGTAAATATAATAAATAACCAAAGCATAGGTTACCACATCGAACACAGGCATGAACGGTACCATTTTAGACAGGCGCCCGAAGCCGTGTACATGAATATTCGCCGCTATGATGGCGACGAGGTTAAGACGGTGAATCCAGATCGCTTTTTTGCGGGATATGGACTTCGCCATATTTCCGATCCATGGGGTCAAGTATAAAATACCGAACACCAATGCGATAAGCATAGATACCGTAGAAACATAACCGCCCCAGAAGCCCAACGGGGATTTAACGGCTTTAAGGAAATACACATACCAGTGAATACATACGAGTACCACGGTCACAATCCCCAAAATTCGATGAATTTGGAACATCTCCGCCGGATTATAACGCTTAATAAACCATTTAGGTTTCGTCGCGATATATGTCATCACAAGCCATGTTACATAGGGTACAAGGCCTAGATGAACCTTCCAGTTACCAAACGCTCTCCCGCCGGAGACATAACCGTATTCCACCATCCCCATAAAAATCAAGGATAAAATAATAACCCACCACAAAATATGATACTTGCTCTTAAATTTTTTCTTAGCTACTTCTGCCATAATAAACCTCATTTCTTCATCTCACCACAGACTATTATACGACTGATGGTCGTATTACAAACACTTTACCTCTCGCTCCACCTCTGATTTCCGGTTTTATCTCTAATTAAAATTTAAAATTGAGATCTGCACGATAGTAATCATTTACTTTATTCCCTTTATGCGTCTTTCCATGGAAGCCGTAGAAAGCATTAATGCCGACATTCTTTTCCGGTGCATAGGATGCGCCCAATTGCCATGCTTTATAGCCCTCAAACCGTTTATTTTTCTGCAAATCATTGGACTCGTATTTTTGCGTTTTAAAGACCGGCGCATTTTTAGCTTGATCAAAGTAATCTAAACAAACGGTCCATGAGTTCTTCTTGTCAATCTTATAGTCGCCCCATTTAACACCTACATTCCATACATCGGAATCACTAAGACCGGATGCTTTCACCCATTCTCCATCGACACCGAATTTTCCGATGCCATATTTTGCATTAAAGCCGTATACATTATCAAAATCATTATTACGCTTACCGTTAGCCATACGCACATCAGCTTTCCCAACATGTGCAAGCATAGCGCCTACATCAATATGTTTACCGACCTGAACCTTGGCATTTACCAGGCCCACATCACCATTATTTTCCCTGCTCACCTTCGCAAAACGTCCGGCGGTCATATAACCATAGGCGCCGTTCAACGTAACATTGCCGAGTTTCGCAGTAGCCCCTACACCGTCAAAATTAGAGGAGTAAATCAGACCGTTACCGAATTTCTGCGTATAGCGGCCCGCATCGACGATGATATTTTTACCAAATTTATGCTCCACATAGGCTAAATCCCAATCAGCTTGTGCCGTCTTGGATGAATCGCCAAATTCAATAGAGCCCGTCGTGATACGAGCTTTAACCGAAGTATTTTTATTGACCTTTGCATCAAGTCCCAACCGAACACGGGTGGTAAACTTATCTTCATAATCGTACCCGTCGCCGCCTTCTTTGCCGATGTAATTGATACGCGCATCTCCTGTCACCTTCACATTACCGACGCGGTCTTCGAGTTTTGCCACACGAACGCCCAATGTATTCAATTCATTGGAAAATTCATCCGCCAGACGATTCAATAACGCCTGCTGCTCCGCATTAGCGCGATCCTGATTGGCCATTCCCTTCGCAATCATCTGCGCCATTTCGTAGCGGGTAATATTATTTTGCCCTTTGAAAGTACCATCCGGATATCCGTTAATGATACCCGCTATCATTAACTGATCAACAGCTTGATAGGCCCAACTGTGAGAAGGCACATCGGAAAAAGGATTAACAGCAAAAGCCGTCGTCACGCCAATCATGGCTACCACTGCAAAGGCACCGGTAATTTTACGTTTCTTCATAATAAACCTCATAAATAAGAACTAGCGTAACACAGCATGAAAATTCGATGAATGTTGATTTATATAATCATTATCATCTTTAACATCAAAATAATAACAATTTTCATTATAAGAGTAAAGAAAATTTATATGCCAATCTTACAATCAATCATGCCTTATAGGGATAACTCATGAATAAAAAAAGATCTTTACAATGGCAAAAGCGGAGCTTTCATCATCATAAAGATCTTTAATAAAAATTGATGTGCCCTATTCATAGATAGGAACATACAAATTAAACATCATCCTATTATTTATTTGTAATCCCGTTTCCGATAAACGATAAACGGACGGGTCAAGTAGTTGAGCGGAACACTCAAGCAGTGTACCAGACGGCTGAACGGGAAGATAATCGCCACAACCATCCATGCCAACATATGGAACTTAAACATAAACGGCACACCTTCCATCAGGGACGGATCCGGCATAAAGGATAGTAAGCTGCGGAACCAAGGGCCGATGGATACGCGATAATCAAAGAAGCCGGATGCATTGAGCAATGTACCCGCCATGCCGCTGAAGATAGCTAAAGTCAAGAACAGATATAACCATTTATCAAGACGAGATGTGTTGACCTTCATTGCGGGAACCGTAAAACGGCGCTTCATCAGGAGTAAGAACCCGACGATGAAGATAAGACCGGCTACAGCACCCAAGTATAACGCCCCTTCATGGTACATATGGTCATTAATACCGATAGCGGCAGTCCATGCTTTAGGTACCAATACCCCCACTATATGCCCACCGATAACGCAGAGCAAACCAAAGTGAAACAACGGATTTGCGATGCGCAGCTGTTTTTTCTCTAAGAATTCACTAGATTTTGTAGTCCAGTTTCTTTCAAAATAAAAGAAACGGACAAGCGTGCCTACGATTAAGAAGGTAAACGCAATATATGGCAAAGCGCCCCATAAAAATTGATTCATCGTGCACTGTCCTCCAATCCGTTCGCAACCGACAATATGATATCAAATAAGAAAGCATAAGTCAGTTTTGCTTCGATCAATCGCTCCCGAATGTACTCTAATTTCGGCTTGCAGTAATCATATACTTCACGCGCTTTATCCGGTTCGATAACGGCGCAAAGTTCTAAAATAGCCGGGATGTAATCGGGCATTTCCTTTGGTAAGTCAAAACCGTTTTCGAGGAAAAAAGCTTTGTATTTAACGAGTTCTTCCGCCTGTTCCCCTGTACCTTGCACCTCGTAGGACGACAGATACATCGTCGTATTCCGGCTGAAGTCAAAGGTCCGCACATATTGATCTTCAAAAACCTTGCGGTCCGATTCCTCAATATAATCGAAGAACTCCAACAACCCCTGGCGAAGTTGAGGATGCTCAACGGATCGGGCATCCTCCCTCCATTCGCCTAGTTCGTTATACCAGGTTTCATCGGGATAGCGAAGCAAAAAAGAAGCAATTAAAGCTATTTTTTGTGCATCATCCATTATGACAACCCCCTGTCGGGCATGCAAAACCACGATGTTGCTGCATTTCTAAGCGACCTTCTCGGGATACCTTGACATCGGACGGAATGACAAAGCGGTCATTGTATTTGGACAATGCCAACAATTTATACATAGCATACATCTGCTCTTCCGTAAGATCCACCTCGTGAGCAATAGGTTCTGCTTCGATTTCACGACGGCGCATGTATTCGCGCATATCGAGAATGCGCTGTAATACACGGGCCAAAATTTCCGTATTGCCGGCGGTAAACATATTCGCCAGATATTGTACAGGTACGCGCATTTCATGTGCATCCGGCAAGTATACACCGGATGTAACACGTTGCAAAATCGGGCTGAGCGGTGGCACATACCAAACCATCGGCAATGTACGATACTCGGGATGCAATGGCAATGCTACGCCCCATTCTTTTACCAGCTTATACACAGGGGACTTCTGAGCTGCCTTCAGGAATGCTTCGGAAATACCTTCTGCGCGAGCAGCTTTAATAATCTCAGGATCATGAGGGTCCAGGATCAAATCTACCGTATTTTGATAGATATCCTGTTCATCCCTTGTAGATGCCATTTCTTCCACCTTATCCATATCATACAGCACAACGCCCACATAACGCATACGTCCAACGCATGTTTCCGCACAGATCTGAGGCAGACCGTTTTCCAGACGTGGATAACAGAATACACATTTTTCAGCTTTGTTTGTTTCCCAGTTATAAAAGATTTTTTTGTATGGACAGGATGGAACACAATGTCTCCAACCGCGACATACGTCTTGCGATACGAGAACGACACCGTCTTCATCTCGCTTGTAAATAGCGCCGGACGGACATGCAGCCACACAGGAAGGATTCAGGCAATGATTACAAAGACGCGGCAAGTAGCGCATAAACACTTCCTCGTAATCAAATACGATATCTTCGCCCATTTTCGTGAGATTTACGTCTTCACGAGCATGATGGCCACCGGCCAAATCATCATCCCAGTTCGGACCCCAGGTAACTTCCATTTTCTGTTTTGTAACAAGGGAACGGGGGCGCGCCACCGGTTGATTATTTTTACGACCAGAGTGAATCAATGTTTCATAGTCATATGTCCACGGCTCAAAATAATCCTTCAATTCAGGTTGTTCAGGATGATAGAACAACTTCATCAGACGAGACCCTTTAGAACCTGTAGAAAGTGCCAGCTTACCGCTCTTGTCGATAATCCAGCCGCCTTTCCATTTCTCCTGATTTTCCCAATTACGCGGATACCCTACGCCGGGGCGGGTTTCCACGTTATTAAAGTACATATATTCCGCGCCTTCGCGGTTCGTCCATGTATTTTTACAAGTAATAGAGCATGTATGACAGCCTAAACACTTGTCCAAATTTAGGACCATGGATACTTGAGCTTTAATCTTCAAGCCAATCCACCTCCTTCAATTTACGAGCCACAATTGTCATATCACGTTGGTTACCGGTCGGACCATAGTAGTTAAAACCATAGCTCAATTGACCATAACCGCCGATCATGTGTGTCGGTTTCATGTGAATATGTGTTGGTGCATTGTGCGTACCACCACGACGATCTTTCTTAACCTGTGTGCCGGGAACGTTGATATGACGGTCTTGGGAATGATGCATATAAGAAATACCTCTAGGAATACGAGGTGATACGACTGCTCGAGCCGCTACTACACCGTTTTTGTTGAAAGCTTCCACCCAGTCATTATCTTTTACACCGATTTCAGCCGCATCATCTTCGTTGAGCCAAATGGTTTGACCGCCACGGAACAATGTCAACATCTGTTGACTATCGAAATACATACTATGCGTAGACCACTTGTGATGCGGTGTTAAGTATTTCAACGTGATCTCCGGTATACCTTCAATGGAATAATCCTTTTGAACAGGTTTATAGGATAGTACAGGTTTATACAATGCCATGGCTTCACCGTAATCGCGCATCATTTCATGATCGCAATAGAAAGATTGTCGACCGGTTACGGTACGGAATGGCACCTTGTCCTCCGTAGATGTTGTAAATGGAGAATAACGACGATTTTTATCGTTCTTACCGGTACTTGTTACAGAACTGATGATAAAGCGTGGTTGGCGAACCATATCATCAAAGGTAATTTTTTCCTGTTCACGACCCTTTGCATTCTTTTCCAGACCGGAAAGACCTGTTTTTTCTTCCATCGCCTTCCATGAGCGAACAGCGAGTTTACCGTTTGTACAGGATGACAATGTCAACACTGCATTACAGGCTTCTTTACATTCATAGATACTTGGACGACCATGAGAAACGAATTCAGGATTGTCGATTGTACCATTTTGATCGTACAACGTCTTGTATTCATCGGAAACGTCCCACGCCATACCGTGAGCCCCCATCTTGTTTTCAATATTAGGCCCCAATGCGATGAATTTTTCAAAGATTTGACCGTAATCGCGTTTTACATGAACGAGGTTCGGCATTGTTTTGCCGGGAATCGGCTCACATTCACCTTTACTCCAGTCGAGCACCTTACCTTCCGGTTGTGCCACTTCACCAGGACTGTCATGACCAAGAGGCACCGCTACGATATCTTCGTATTCCGTAAAACCAGACTCTTTCGCCACGCGAGATACTGTTTCAGCAAGGGCACGGAATGTATCCCAGTCGGATTTAGTTTCCCATGCGCAATCAACAGCAGCCTGGAATACGTGTACGTATGGATGCATGTCCGTAGAGGATAAGTCTTCCTTTTCATACCATGTGGCCGCCGGAAATACGATATCCGAATACAGACCTGTAGATGCCATGCGGAAGTCGATATCGATTAAAAGATCGAGTTTACCCGCCCCATCGGCTTCACGCCATTTAATTTCTTCCGGACGTGTAGGAGAATCATCGTCTTCCAATACCGCATTTTTAGTGCCCAGTAAATGTTTCAAGAAATACTCGTGGCCTTTAGAGGAGGAACCGATAAGGTTCGCACGCCAAACAAATAAATTGCGTGGATGGTTCTCTTTAGCCGCCGGATCTTCTACGCAGAATTGTAATTCTTTATTTTTCAATGATTGAGCCACATATTGGTTGATTTCAGATTCTGTACCGGCACCGGCCGCACGAGCATCGTTAATCAATTGTTGACTGCCTTTGTTGAAAGTAGGATACGATGGCAACCAGCCTAAACGAGCGGCCAACACATTATAGTCACCGGGGTGACGGTAGCGAGGCTTAGCTAATTTAGATACACGATCCGCTAAATCAATGCAGTCAGAACGATATTGTTCCGTAGCAAAGTAGAACCAGGATGTGCCATTTTGCAAACGGGGCGCCTTGCTCCAGTCATTAGCGGTCATAATACCGCCCCACCCTTCAACAGGACGCAATTTTTCCTGTCCTACGTAGTGAGCCCAGCCGCCGCCGTTAACACCTTCTGTTCCGCAGAACATGATAAGATTCAAGATTGTGCGGTAAATAATGTCAGCATGATACCAGTGATTGATACCGCCCCCCATGATAATCATGGAACGACCTTTCGTTTTTTCCGCATTATCGGCAAATTCACGAGCCGTAGCAATAGCGATATCAGCCTTTACACCTGTGATTTTTTCCTGCCACGCAGGTGTGTAAGGAGTGTCATCAGTATAGCTTGTCGCTACTTCACCGCCGATACCGCGGTCGATACCGTAGTTAGCAAGGATGAGATCGTATACGGTGGTTACTTTTACCGGACCATCTACAGTTTGTACCGTAATGGTAGGAATAGCACGTTCAATAACACCTTCATGTGCTTCGTCACCAAAGTATGGCAATTTAACGATGGTAACGTCCTCGCGTTGGTCAAACACGGATAATTGAGGGTCGATTTTTGCCCCCGTATCACGGTTTTCAAGACGCAAGTTCCATTTTTCAGGATGGGTATGACGATCACCCATTGTACCGTTCGGAACAACGATTTCTTTAGTCGTTTCATCGATCAGTACCATCTGGAAGTCAGCGCCTTCCTCTTGACGACCTAAGTCCTTCGCATTCAAGAAGCGGCCCGGTTGTACGTTGCCGTTGATTTCTTCAACGCGCACGAGGAACGGCATGTCTGTGAACTCTTTTGCATACTCCTTAAAGTATGGCGTCTCTTTATCGATGTAATATTCTTTTAAGATCACATGCCCCATTGCCATAGCAAGAGCCGCATCAGTGCCGGCTTTCACATTGAGCCATGCATCGGAGGACGTCGTAGATTCCGCATAGTCAGGGGATACGGACACAACCTTCGTACCTTTATAGCGAACCTCTGTCAAGAAGTGAGCATCAGGCGTACGAGTCAATGGAACATTGGATCCCCAAGTCATAATATAACCCGCATTATACCAGTCACCGGATTCAGGCGTATCAGTCTGTTCACCCCAAACTTGTGGACTGGAAGGCGGCAAATCGGCATACCAGTCATAGAATGATAATGGAGTACCACCCATTAAATTAAGAAAACGGGCACCTGCCGCATAGGACAACATGGACATCGCCGGAATTACGGAAAAGCCCGCATTGCGGTCAGGACCGTATGTTTTTGCTGTATATAATAGGGATGCGGCGGTAATCTCTGTCGCTTCCTCCCATGTGGAACGCACAAAGCCGCCCATACCACGGGCAGACTTATATTTTCTGGCCTTTTCTGGATCCTCTACGATGGATTTCCAAGCTTCGATCGGATTCTTGGCATTCTTTTTCGCTTCTCTCCAAAGCTCAACCAATTCACCGCGAACATACGGATATTTTACACGCAACGGGCTATAGAGATACCAAGAGAATGTCGCACCGCGAGGGCATCCACGCGGTTCATAATCAGGCATATCATCCGGCGTTTCAGGATAATCGACAGCCTGATTCTCCCACGCCACTACACCATTCTTAACGTAAATATTCCAGCTGCAGGAACCGGTACAGTTCACACCATGCGTCGTACGGACTACTTTATCGTAGGACCAACGGTCTCGATAAAAATTTTCCCACTCACGACCACCATCCTCTGTAATCTGATGACCGCTTGAAGACACGTCCTTCTTGCGAAGAAACTTAAACTTTTGAGACAACAGGCTCATCTCATGTCCTCCTTCAAAACTACAAAAAATCCCTTGTGCCAGACATGCCGACACAAGGGAGAAAAGCCAATTATTCGATGTTACTGATGTTCGGGTCGATAGTATCGACATCCAAATCAAGCAATCCGATTAATGCATCAAAGTCACAGATAACCAGATGGTGTTTGTCGTAGGCTACATAGCCTAGTCTTCGTAACTCACTGAGCATGCGATTTAAACTTTCTCTTGATGTGGCAGCAAATTCGGCCAGCTCTTGATTAGTCAAGGCAATATCTATAAAGATACCGTCCTCACGCTTAATGCCATAACTATTGGCTAAACGTAACAGGGTAGAATAAAAAGCACCCTTCTTGCCGTATAAAAGCAAATCGCGGTACTTCGCCTGCTGGCGGCGCATATGTAATGTATAGATCTTCATCATCGCAATCGCTAACGAATGGTCCTTTGCAATAGCCGACTCCAACACATCATAACGTATGCAGTACACAGAACTTGGTTCTCGTGCAATCGCATTAAATACGTATGTTTTTGTATTCTCCTCATAGAGAGGAATCTCGCCAATTACATTATCAGGTCCTACAAGACGCAGAGCAAATATATGCCCGCTGGCCTCAAACTTTTTTATACTGAATCTACCTTTTAAAACAATATAAAAGTATTCAGCCCTATCCCCCTCATGGAAGAGAAAGTCACCTTTTTTTAGATGTACTTCATCCCCCGGCAAAGCAAGCAATTTGTCAATTAGATTACGATCCATACTATCACCGCCTACGTACTTTCAACATAAATCATTAGAAAAACTAATTCATCCTTCGTAAAAGTACATAATCCGTATACATTCAAGTACACTTAGGATTATTATAACTTATTAATTTAAATATATGTGTGTTTTATATCACATTCATAGTATATTCTACACTATATAATATGTGTGTGATTTAAAGCACATGTTATTAAAGATGATACAATAATTATAACGTAATTCTATTCTGAAAGAGAGTACTTTATTGAATTGGCATTCATCAAACTGTGTAGTTGTTATAGCAAGGAGAAGTTCATTATGAGCGAACTAAAAATGCCTCAAGTAGGCGCTAGCCGCAGTGAAATCGTGGCAAACTGGCAACCGGAGAACCCTGAGTTCTGGGAGAAATTTGGTAAGAAAATCGCGAAACAAAACCTGGTTATCTCCACTATCGCCCTAACCTTATCATTTTGCGTGTGGTATCTATGGTCTACCATCGCCGCACAACTGAACAGCGCGGGATTTAACTTTACAACGGATCAGTTGTTCACATTAGCGGCCTTTCCGGGTCTCGTAGGTGCTACCTTACGATTTGTGTACACCTATATGCCGGCGTTGGTGGGCGGTAAAAACTGGACATTCTTCTCCACACTTATCTTATTGGTTCCTGTTGTATGGCTCGGCTTTGCCGTTCAGGATACGACGACCTCCTATACCACATTCATGATTTTAACCGCTCTTATCGGTTTAGCGGGCGCCAACTTCTCATCCTCCATGGCGTATATCGGCAACTTCTTTCCTAAATCAGAAAAGGGTACCGCCCTCGGTATCAATGGCGGTATCGGTAACCTCGGTATTTCCGTAATTTACTTCTTGGTTCCATTCGCTATGGGCTCCGCTACATTGGGTAATATTTTCGGAGTGACACCGGCTATCATCAAAGGCAATGCGGTATACCTTGCCAATGCGGCTTTCATGTGGATTGTACCGCTCGTAATTATCCTTGCACTCATGACACGTTTCATGGATAACTTGCCGCTAGATAAACCGAACCCTAAAAATCTCATACAGATTTTCGGTAATAAACATACTTGGGCTTTGACTTTACTTTACACATGCTCCTTCGGTGCTTTCTCCGGTTATGCCGCAGCGCTTGGACTCTTAGTAGGTAAAGAGTTCCCTGAAATTCCATTCGCATCGATTGCATTCGTAGGCCCGCTCGTAGCAAGTGCACTTCGTCCTGTCGGCGGCTGGCTCGCCGATAAGATCAACAGCGGTACAAAAGTTACATTCATCAGCCTCATCGGCCTATGCGCTACGACGGCATTAATCGCAGTCGGTGTAGATATGCACAATTTTCCATTTTTCTTTGCAATGTCCGTATTGACCTTCGTATGTTGCGGTTTTGCAACCGGCGCAACCTTCCGTATGATTCCGCATGTATTCGGCAATCCATTGCTATCTTCACTTATTACAGGATTTGTAGCTGCCGTAGCTGCATACGGTGCCTTCGTTACACCTAAGATTTTCGGTTTCGTATATTCCACATTCGGCAATATCCATCCGGCCTTTGCCGTATTGCTCGCTTTCAACATCGTGACCGTAGCTGTCTGCTACTGGTTCTATGTACGCAAGGCGGCAAATATGAATGTATAATTTTTTAAACAGAAAATTTATACATACTAATACCGTATTGTAAAATATAATTCACATCGATAAATTAAATGATAAAAGGACCCCGCAACACTCCTCCAAGCTTATTGGGTCTGCGGCCAAGGGCTTTGACCTCGCAAGTCGGATTGTTGCGAGGTTCTCTTTTATAAAAAATATATCCTTCAGCGGGATGAAGGAAGATAATAAAAAAGGACTGCGTTGCAGTCCTTTTTTATTATCCAAAGATTTCTTTGACAATACATCGTCAATAATAGTGAATACTTTATCTACCGTATATTATTGGAATATTTCTTCAAACAACGCGTCGTCAATGATAGTTCCAACGTAGAAATCGCTGAAGATGCCATATCGTGCACTCGCTTCTTCAAAGCGCATATCGTACACGATTTTTTTGAATTTCACATCGTCATTGCTGAAGATGGTGATGCCCCATTCCCAGTCATCAAGGCCACAGCCGCCGGTGGTGAATTCGGACAATACATCTAAATATGTTTTCCCGAGTTCGCCATGGGCTTTCATCAAAGCACCGCGATCACGAGGCGGCAACATGAACCAGTTATCGGCACCTTCGCGTTTTTTGCTCATATTGTAAAAGCAGATATATTTATCACGCGGCACATGAGGATATAATTTCTGATTAACCTCTTCCGTATCGAGTTTATCCTTAACGTATGTGCTCACTTCAGTCACGGAGGTGTACGAATACGTCTGTACCAATACGCTCGCAATGGCAAGACGCCGGAATGCGCGTTCCACCTGTGCCAAATACTCCAGAGACGGTCCCAACACCCATAAAATCAGATCACCTTTAGCACCGTTTACATCATAGAACGCATAACTGCCTTCCTTCGCCTGATGTTTTTCTTCAAGGCCCGATAAAAATGCTTTTAACTCGTTGCGAGCCGCCGCTTTTTCATCTGCCGTGAAGCAGTTCCACGCACTGAAATCCATGGCGAATACCATATGTTGACTATGCCAACCTTCTACCGTAGGGATTGCTTTACCCATTATAATCACTCCTATCGAATACATAATTCAAACTAAATATAAATATCAGACTATTTCTTCACTGATACGCTGTACGAGTTCCTTCGCCTGTTTTACGCCATCCGGGATGCCAATACCGTCAAATGGTGTACCGATGAGATATAAATTCGGATAATTCCGAGCCACATGTGCTCGAACGGCTGTAATACCGGCACGATGCCCCACATTATATTGAGGCATGCAATGAATAAGACGATTGATTTTTACCCATTCAGGTGTAGCTGAAAAACTCATAATGCGTCGGATTTCCGTAACCGCCAATTCTGAAAGCTCATCATCGCTTAATCGTTCCACCATATCATTGCCGGGCTTTCCGATAAAGACGCGCAGCACAATTTTATCATCCGGCGTCGTCTGCGGCCACTTCTGATTCAAAATAGTACATGCCGTAAGCGGTGTATCTGTTTTTCGGGTAATTAGGAGTCCCGAACCTTTCAATTCACCGTCAAATGTGGCTTTATCAAAAGCCATGATAGCAATGGCACAGCTGGACTGCTCCATGGAGCGCAGATAGTCAAATCCGGAATCATCCCGGAACCATTGTTTGTAAGCAGCGGGCGGTGTACAAATAATCAACGCATCCGCAGCAACATTTCGACTCCGATTAACGCCCTGCGCTCCATCCCCCAGAATTTCAGAAGGGGATAAGAATGAGGATGAACCTATATCCGTATGTAAACACTCACAGCCACTTCGTTCCATTACATATAGCTCATATCTGTCGCTATTCCGTTGAATATCATCAACAAACGTATTATTATGTAATTTCACATTGCCGGGCATAGCCTCGACAATGGCGGTAATAACGCTTTCAAGACCGCCCGTCAACTGACGGAACATACCCGATTGAGCGGCGGTGCCTTTACGGGCCTCTATCGCCGACTGATGCGCCGACGTCTTAGCGGACTGATACTTCGCGTATTGACTGTCCGTCATGGCACCCTTGCCGGCGCGAGGCACATCGCCTTCCGCAGCGGCCCCCTTAACAGCCTTCGTAACGCCCGCCTTGGAGTGACTCATCTTTGCAGCCATCATTCCCTTGACCATGTTTCCGTATTTTTGTTCCACCTGAATAAAGTGAGGGAACGTGGACAGAAGACTTATCTTGTAGATATCTCCACCGTAAATGCCCGCCAATAAAGGCTCGATAAGCTTATCCATCATCTCCTGTCCCAAGTGATACTTGAAGAAATGGCCGATAGACACATCGCCATTTACATCAAGCGGATAGGGCTTTTTGAAATAATCAAATCCGGCCCTCAATTTCCCGGACCACGAAATAAGACCGGCTTTCACAAAGGGCATAATTTCCGTAGGAATCCCCATGATGGATCCGCCCGGAATAGGATGAATGCGGCCCTCATCATAGACATAAGCCTGCCCCGTTTCATTGGACACCAAGGTATCCCCCAGTCCCAAATCATACACGAGGTCCGTCATTTCCGTCTTGCGCCCCAAATAGGAATCGGGTCCCAGTTCGACTACAAAATCATCTACGTGCTCAGTTTGAATTTTGCCGCCAAATCGCGACGCCTGTTCATACAGTTCTATATTCCATTCCGGCTTAGCATGACCTAAATAGTAAGCCGCTGTCAACCCCGTAAGTCCACCGCCGATGATTATTACTTTCACAAATGAATCCTTTCTGTTATAGCATCAGCCATAGCTCGTATAAAGCGCACATCATCATCGGGCATCGGAACACGTCCATATCGGGCACCGCCGGCCTCGACAAAGCCTCTGCACTCTATATCATTATCATACAACACTTCCACATGATTACTCACAAAGCCGAACGGTACGAACACGATATGTCTAAAACCGTTCTGTACGGCCTCTTCAATGGCATCCTGCACCGTCGGTCCCAGCCATTGTCCGTATGAACCTGCACTCTGCCACGCCAGAGACCAATGAGGAAGTCCCAGCCGCTGGGCAATCCGTTCTGCACCAACACGAAGACTGTCCGCATAACCATCGGCACTCACAGCATCCACCACAGGTACGCTATGAGCACTGAAAACAACTGTCGTCTCAGCTTTATCAAATTTATGGGACTGTAAATATCCCTGAATAGCTGTCATCCAATAATCAATGAATGCCGGCTGGTCCCACCAGTGCCGAATAAATTCACTCGTTACGTGAGGATATTCCGATACCGCCGCATCGACCCGTTGCTCATAAGCACCCGTTCCGATAGCCGAATAAAACGGCGCCGTCACAATAGCTATGATATGACTGACACCGCATTTTACCAAATCCGCAACAGCATCACCGATAAAAGGCTGCATGTGAAGATAACCGATTGCTGTCGGTACTGACGGCAACAAATCCTGTAATACATGACATTGCCGTTTCGCCATCGTCGACAGCGACTGATCTGTCCACTGCCCTATAACCTCATAACGATTTACCAAATTCTGTACTTCACAGTCTGTCGGAGTGCGCCCCCGTCGAATGCTCGTCATATACGGAATCAAAGCCCTCTTATCAGACGGGCTGCCATACGACAAAAATAACACTCCCACTTGTTTTGCATCTTTCACAATATCCGTCATCTCTCTTGCGCCCACAATTCCCGGCTGCGTTCATGCACATAGTCCGTTAGCCAATGCAGTTTTTTCGGGTCCGCTTCAGGGAATACGCCATGTCCTAAATTAAAGATATGGCGACCGTATCGGATACCGTCCAGCAAAATACGATCCACTTCACGAGCCAATGTCTTTTCATCGGCATATAGATACGCAGGATCCAGATTTCCCTGAATCGTTTGTGTTACGCCCCGCTCATAAGCCATATTGATACAGCTGCGCCAGTCAAAAGCGATGACATCCAGCGGCAAATGAGACCAGATCGATACGAGATGATCCGTTCCGACGCCGTTCATGGCAATCGGTAAGCTGGGATACTTTGCTTTCACAGTCTTGATAATACGTTCCACATGCGGATAAATACCCTGTTTATACTGCTCCGCATTGACGGCACCGACCCAGGAGTCGAAAATCTGCAATGCATCGGCGCCCGCATCGGCCTGCATAGACAGATACGCAATAGACATATCCGCCAGCTTTGTCATCAGCGCATCCCACACCTGAGGGGCACCGATGAGCATGCCCCGCGTTTTATTATAATTCTTCGTCGGTCCGCCCTCTATGAGATATGACGCAATTGTGAACGGAGCCCCGCAAAAGCCGATGAGCGGCACATCAAGCATGCCCGTTGTGAGCAACCTGATGGTTTTCGCAATATAGTCCACCTTCGCCGGATCGAACGGAGCGAGGCGTTCCACATCCGCCATCGATTGAATCGGCGTAGAGAATACGGGCCCCACCCCGGGCTTGATATCCACATGAATATTCATGCCCACCATGGGACTCATGATGTCTTTATAAAGGATTGCCGCATCAACGCCGTATTCACGCACGGGTAATTCCGTAACACGAGCACATAACTCCGGCTCCTTTGTGATTTCAAACAATGTATATTTCTCTTTTATCTTGCGATATTCCGCTTGACTACGGCCTGCCTGCCGCATATACCACACAGGTGTTACCCCCGGATTTTTACCTTGAATCATATCCAAGTATGCTGTATTCAAGTATTCATCCCCCTTCTGTTTCGCTGTATTGTCTATATACTAGCACAGGCATCCATCCAAAACTATTACTTCGGTTACACTCCGATATAACTTTCAATTTTGTGAAAGTTCCCTTGCAAATTAATTTATAATTACTGCTCAATATATTACACTAAATCAGATACTTACGCTTTGCGCAGTTGGTGATAGTCGATACCCGTAACGGATTGAGCCATATCATACACGCTGCGTTGACACGTAAAGAGCCAAATCTGTTGATCCGCACCGATATCGGCCAGTAATTCCAAAGCCTTTTTCTGACGTGATTCATCAAAGCGAACCAGAATATCATCAAGAATAATCGGCAACGCTTCCACCTGATAGGAAAAAACCTTTGCCAACGCAAGTCGCAACGCCAAATACACCTGATCTCCGAGGCCGCTGGACCAGAATTTCAGTTCCAACCGTTCACCCTTCGTATTAACCAGTGCTATGCCGTCGTTGATTCCCATCATATCAATCGTATATTTACCGCCCGTCAGACGCTCCACATAGGACGATGCCAATTCCAGCATATGAGGCTGTTTTTCCTGCTCATACGACTGCTGTGCCCGTTCCATACAATGACTGATGAGAACCTGCGTAGCCCAGTCTTCCAGGGCATCCTCCAACTGACTCTGCAGCTCCTGGCGTTCCTGTAACGCCTGATGTTGCTCCTGGTCGGAGCCGAGCGCCCGCATGGATTCTACAATTTGACCTCTCTTTTCATAGAGATTGGCCAATTTTTCCTCGATAGACGTCATTTCCCGTTCCGAGTGAGCCAATTCATCAAGCCAGTTTTCCTTATTACCTTCATGCAGACGACGGTAAAATAAATCTCTATTTTCCGCATCAGGCGCCAACAAATCGAGCTGCACCTGACTTTGTTTGTAAATAGTCTGCCACTGTTTATACTGATCCTCATCGATGAGATGCTGACGGTATTCATTGGAACTGTCCATGCCCGCCTTATGCAGCAACTCTTTCTGACGCAACAGCAGTTCCTTTTCCTTGCGATGCCAGTTGTCGTATTCGTTACGGAAACTCTTGCGTTGCTCTTCCTTTTGCTCCCAACGGATTTTATTTTGCTGAAAGTTCTTATACTGATTATATATGCGCTTCAACTCCGTCGGAGACACAGGGGCCTCTACGCCGAGGTTATACCACAAAGTCATGGCCTGGTCTTCAATAAGGCGTAATCCTTCCTTGTGTTCCTCCAGCCGTTTTTCATAGCCTTCAATGGTTCGCAGCTGCTCCTGATATTGATCGTACTCCTGCTTGAGGCCGAAGAAATCATCTTCACTTAAACTTTTAGCGGCCCCCTGCGGTAACCAGTTTTGCCATGCGTTATAAGCTTCGTCATATATGGATTGTAACGTGAGGCCTTCCTGAGTCCATCTGTCCAATGACGCGGCTGCCGAAGAACTGGCTCCGGCCTGCTCTCTGGAGCTTGCCACCTGCTCCAGCGCATCCAGCTGATGCTCCACATCGGATTTACGGGATGATAACAGCTCCAGCTGATAATTCAGCTTAGATGTATCCGCACTTCCGTTATGACGCATCGTCGATGCATACCAGAACAGCCCCATCGATAAAAGAATCAGCACAAAGCCGCCTACGGTATATAGGACGGATTCCAATGCCACCAGGCCGACTAGGACAAGCAAAACGCCCACGACGGCTCCGATGCCGCCGATGCGTTGCAACCACTTCGGCAATTGTGTCTGCTGTAATTCGCCATCATATTCTTCAAGCTTTTCATCTACGAGATCCATATCCGCCAAAATACGTTGTAATTCGGCTTCCAAGGCTTCTCTCTTTACAGCATTTTCATCACCGTCATCTGATGTCGATTGATGTTCCAGATGCGCTGATGCGTCACCGACTTCAGACGGTTTGCGGTCCTGCCAGTGTAACAGCTGGTCTTTAGCCGTACGCAACCGGCTTGCCAATCGTTCGCCTTCACCCCAGTTGACCGTATCCGGCATAGGCTCATCATCGCGCCATGTGGAATATAGGGTACGGGAAAATTCAAGCTGCTCCTTGACCTTCCGGATGTATGTATCCCCTTCTTCACATTCACTGCGCAATTGCTCCCATTTAGCACCTTGATGGATAAGATTTTCAATATCTTGCCCGTAAATACCGAAAGGGCTGTCCGGACTGAAGTTCTCCGGCATCAAGGATGCTTCCTTTTCCTGCCATAACTTCATATTTTCCCGGGCCCGTCTGATATCTTCATCAATGCTCAGGAACTCATCCCGGCTGAGCGCCAAATCGCTGTTATATTGCTGCATATGCATACGCGCTTCTTCGCTGCGTCTATATGTATCCCACGCCCGCAATACCACATCAATACCGTCCCGATAATCCTTCCACTCCTGCAACTGACTCTGCAGTTCCGCCTCGGTCTGTTCCGTGCTGTGAAATTCCCGCTCCAAGGCTACATATTGAGCTTCATGCTGAGACAACCGACTTAATTTCTGACGATTTTCTTTCAGTTCATCCATCAGAACATTGATGCGACGCTTGCCGTTTGAGGACGCAACCAGCAAATCGGTGGCCCCTTTTTCCACATTCTTTACGGCAGAGCCTAAGTTCTCGCCCCCTTCGGCACCGAAAAATCGGGAACGCACCTCTACCTCGCGCAATACATCGAGGCCTTGCAGATCATCAAGGGTCAGTGCGAATATGCGGTTGTATGTATTCTTATCGATGCCATGCCACCAATATTGGGACGGTTCCTCATGAATGGCCGGATTTCCCGGGCTGTAAAAGCTCAACTCTTTGCCCTTACGGCCGATATAATAGCTTTCACCGTCCCGTTCTATATCAACAGAACCGTTCATGGGGCCGTAAGTTTTATGCGTACCGCCGAAAAGCAGTGTGCGCATTCCCTCCAAAAGGGATGTTTTACCGCTTTCATTCGGGCCGTATAAAAGCTGAACCCCATTGGAGCCTGCCGTAAGCGACCAGTCCCGATACGGGCCAAATTCATCAAATCGTATGCGTTTAATGTTCATCGTTAGCCCCCATCAACACCGTAACACCTTCCAATTCACAGCGTTTTAAAGCGCGCTGCAACAATTCATCAGTCAGGAGTTCCGCATAAGGTCCCAACCGTTTAAATTCAGGACGTTCCGCCATGATACGCTGCGTCTCGCCGACACCGCCGGCAGATACCATATCGTCATAGGCACGCAAGTAATCACCGACCACATCGGATAACATACGGCGCTGCGCTAAATTAACGGCCGGCCGCGTACTCGGAATCATGCGGTACGGCATGACGAAAATGGATTTTCCGTGCTCTTCCCCTTGCGACTCTTCAAGCCACAACTTGCGTATGGACTCCTGAGCGCAAAGGCGATGTAGCGGACCCGTACCGGTCAACACAATAGATAATAAAATCGGTTTCTTATACTGTTTCCGTAAATTATCTTTCTTACGGCGCAGGATTTCCATGAAATCAGCTTCATTCTGCATGCCTGCAATATCGATTCTGATCTCTTCAAAACGAATAGCGCAGGTATCGATGAAGCGCAAATCACAATGACCGTTATGCGATACGGACACCAGATAGCATCCCTTCGGACCCACCTCTTTACGATGCAGCCCCTGCGGATTGCCCGCATACACGACCATCGGCTCTTCATTGAGCACCTGTGCTTTATGGATATGACCGAGCGCCCAGTAATCCATGGCGGCCTCCGCCAGATCACCTAAACTGCACGGACCGGTTACATTATGATTCTCCGCTCCTTTACTGGATCCCACCGTACCATGCATAACGGCGAGAGAAAATTCATCCCGTTCAAACGCACGATACTGAGCAGCAAAATTGTCGCCTTCATTACCATGCCCGCAGCTGATACCGTAAACACCGCCGATTTCTATATTATTGACGAGCAGCGGAAAGCGTTGTACCTGCGTATCGGAAAACACATGCACATTATTCGGCATTTGCAGTTGTGCCTGCCAACTTTCAGCAGGATCATGATTTCCCTGCACCATGTACACGGGAATGCGATGCTCCGCCAATCTGTAAAGGGCACGCACAAATCGCACCTGTGCCTCCAGATTATGATCTTCGCTATTATAAATATCGCCGGCAATAACAACAGCATGAACCTGTTCATCAATCGCTGTATCCACAATATTGTTAAAGGCGGTATACGTCGCCTCACTCACCATGCGATCAACGGTACGACTCATACCTGTCGCATATTGAAAGGGTGCGCCTAAATGCAGATCACCACAGTGTATAAATCGAAACGGCTGCATCTATATCCACTCCTTTGTATCAGTATTATTAGTTAGAAATTACATATTTACAATATTTTATTATACTATAAAACGATGGATATTAGTTAGAAATAACTATCAATTCCCCTATATCCACGAATATATCCTCGTATATTTGTTAACTCCACCATTAATAAAGTTGACAAATACATCTGTGAAAGTTTACAATCAAATTGTCAATATTTTATGATTAAAACAGGTTAACAATACATCAGGAGGCTAGTATGGCATTGCCTATAGATCAACAACCATCTCAAGTGGGAACATACGAAAAAATTCTTACCATTGCAAACCGCATCATAAACGGCGGTGAAATCACAAAGGCGGAAGCCATCGAGCTGATTCACACCTCAGACGATGATACGATGATTCTGCTCGCCATGGCCGATAAGATACGCCAACATTTCAATGACAATTCCGTTGATGTATGCGCCATTGTTAATGCACGCTCCGGTAAATGTCCTGAAAACTGTAAATTCTGTGCTCAATCGGCACACCACAACACAGGTGTTCAGGAATATCCGTTTATGGATGAAAAAAGCCTTCTCGAAGCGGCACGCAAGGCTAAAGAGGCCGGCGCCATCCGTTTCTCCATCGTAACGAGCGGACGCAACACAAATAATCCTAACGAATTTGAACAGATCATACATATTCTGGATCGTATCAAAAATGAGGTAGGCCTTGAAATCTGCTGTTCACTCGGTCTATTGAGCTACGATCAAGCTGTCAAATTAAAGAAAGTCGGTGTTACACGGTACCACTCCAATATCGAAACAGCACCAAGCCACTTCCCTGATATCTGCAGCACTCACTCATATCAAGATAAAATGAGCACAATCGACAACGCTCAAAAAGCGGGCATCCGCGTCTGCTCCGGCGGCATCCTCGGTCTCAACGAGACTCTGGAACAACGCGTAGAAATGGCATATGAACTTAAGCGTTTAGGCATTGATTCCGTGCCATTAAATATTTTAAATCCTGTTAAAGGTACTCCATTTGAAAGCAACGAGGCGTTGCCTCCACTTGAAATCTTGCGTACCTTTGCGGTATTCAGATTTATCTTGCCGAAGGCTTTGATTCGTACCGCCGGCGGTCGCGAAGTCAATCTGCGTGACTTACAGGCCTATGCATTGAAGGGCGGTCTGAACGGTATCATGGTAGGCGGTTATCTGACAACCGGCGGCCGTTCACCAAAAGACGACCTTCAAATGATTCAGGATTTGGGCTTAGGCAGGACATCCGTTCAATCCTGATGAGGCTTGCAGAACAAAACAACACATTTGTCCTATAAGCCCCTGATGATTAAACGGTATACAACTAGGTTTATAAATTATTTACATATATAAAAAGGACCATCTAGTTTGCTGTGCTAGATGGTCCTTTTATTCATAATATACATTTAATTCCATAATAGATTATAAATGGCTTGACCGTTTGTGTTGCCTTCAATAGGCTCAGGGTCCTCATTATAATTTACGTTCTGATAAGGAGTGCCGTCAGACATATAAGCATCTACCGTAATCGTCTCCATCGTATGATTATATCGGCTTATATACACCTTATATCGCAATTCATCACCACTCAGCTCATTGACGCGCAACCATAATAATGCATCATACTTACTCTTTTGTACACTGTCATTGTCAATGAACAGTTGATTGCCCGATGCATCAGGTCCCACATAGTACCATTCCGTCGCCAAAGCGGTTCCGTCTGTACTGAGTAGCCACAAAAGGGACAATATGGTAAATATTTTCCTCATATGACTGCTCCTCTCTTGCTACATAAACCGTATATTTTATAAAAGATTAAAGTTGATCAACCCTTTATAAAGTATACAACTTTCCCCTTTCTATATAATACCAAAAGAAGATACCATTTATCAACAATGATTAAAATTTATCCTCATTTTTTATTAAATATGAAAGAAATATGAAAAATTTTCAAAGGAATTTCTAAAATATCTTCATTTCCTGTTCATTTCACTTGAGTATTATAATAGTGTCAAGTGATAGATGAAGGTAACAATTCCCTGGTTACTTTAGATGTATTTATCTCCCGACAAGTAATACTAACCCCAAACCTACTACTTGTTTAAATACATCGAGTCATTTGATATTAATACTAACACTCCCCTTACATGAAAAAGACTCCGTATGGAGTCTTTTTTCGTTGTCTAAATAGTTCAATCCTAGGCTTATAGGACAGAACGTGTTGTTTTTAATGCCGATGCAACTAGTAAATAACTAGATGCATCGGCATTTTATCTTTTTTAGTAAACTTTAAAAGAGCCGTACAAAACGTGTTGCAAAAAAAGCTGAGAACCCTTTCATTTACACGGCTGAATAGAGTTTCAATTACGATCTATCAGTTAATTTACTTCCACCCATCCTAAAGCGGCACGTTTGGCATCGATATCCGCCAAGATTTTTTCAGCTACCTTCTTAGGGTCGGTATTTACATACATAACAGACCCTAAGATATCTTTAGTATCCTCTTTAAGCCATTTTGTAACGGCATCGGAGCCTTGTGTAGGCGGCTCAACGCAATGATAGGAGTTGATACCCATCAAGCGGAAGCCGAGAGACGCATCGATACCTTTTTCATTGGACCATTCAGGACTGGACATAGCAAACGGCAACTGCGGTAAATTAAGTCCCAACTCAGCGGCGATACCGCCGAAGATACCCGATGAACGGGCATTATCCACGCATTCACCGACATGCCATACCGGCGGTTGATCATCACCTAAGAATTCCTGTAGTGCAGGACTACATTTCTTAATAGCATCTGTATTACAATAACCGAGTTTCATCAACGGGAATGATGCACACCCGTTCGTTAAGATAATGCAGCCGTTTTTGATAAGTTCATCAACGATATCTACGGTCGCTTTTTCATAAATAACACGAGGGTTTGAGCAACCGACTACATTGACGATACCGCGAACCTTACCGGATTTTAAAGCCTCCGCTAACGGCTTGAAAGAACCGTAATGTTTAACCGTAGATTCCGGAGAGAAGCCGACCTCCGCTGTAATTTCGTATGGAGGAATAAATACAGGCATGCCTTTACGCAATTCATGGGCTTCAAGGGCACGATCCAAAATTTTCCGTGCCAACTGTTTCGTTTCCGCCAAATTCGTATGATGGTGATCATAGCCGATATGTTCCGCACCCGGCAAACGAGCCGCATCGGATGTGGTAATCACCTTTGTATTAAAGCAACGCGCCACATCCATGATAGCAGGGTACACATCCTGTACGTCCGCTACCCAGCAATCGAGTGCGCCCGTACCGAGCACGAGCTCCGCCCCGATAGCATTACACAACGGAATAACATTTTCATACCGATACATACTGGACAAACCGGAGCAGCAGATACCGTAGAACTGGATGCCTTTTGCGCCGATAGCCTTAGCTTTTTCCTGATATTCTTCAGATGCACCGATCGTACAGATCTGAGATACCAGCGTCGGCAAATGACCATGTACAGCGATATTTACATAACCTTTTTTAAGGGCTCCGATATTAACCTTGGACGTACGACGGCCGCCTTGACCGAACAGCGCATCCGTAGCGATATCCGCCGCCACTACACCGGTAAATGTGAAAGCCAGTCCGCAACGCAAGAATTGTTTCATGTTGCTTTCCCAGTCGCCATCCGTACCGACACAGGTGCGATGATATGCATCAAAGGCTTCATTGTATGCGGAGATAGGTAAGATATCCAAATTTTTCCAGACTTCGCGACGTTCAGCAGGAGCCATCGCCGTAATCGTTTTATATTCGCCCGGAAGAGCACGGCTCAAGTCTTCCAACAATACATCCGCCAAATCATTAGCGACGTCATTTAACGGGCGCCCTTCCTCAGGAATGTTGAACGCCTTACATACGGTACGGATTTTTTCTTCCCCTAAAATAGGGATATCCAATTCACCGTTAGCAGCCGCTTTCAGAGAAATCAAAATTTCGCGCGCATGTGCACCATGTTGAGTCAAACCACCGGCAGCGGCACGCGTCATATTACGGGCAACGATAAGATCCGCATCCGCACCGCAGACACCGCGAGGACTCTTAGGCGTAATCTTACAAGGCCCCATAAAGCATATGCGACAGCAAACACCGGCAATACCGAAAGCACACTGAGGCTGCTGTTTATCAAAACGGTCAAAAACCGTGTCACAACCGATTTGTTCCATGCGAAGAATCATTTCACGAACCGCAGGATCCGGAGTCTGTTCAATTACATCCTGTTTTGTAGGCCATGTTTTACGATACTCCGCAACGGCTTTCAAATAGTCGTTTACACCATGTTCATGAGGCACCCCCGGCTCATGGGTATGAGGAACCCATTTATCCGTAGGTAAAGCTTTGGCATGGCTATGATCGTGGTCACGGTCATGACTATGGTCGTGGTCATGATTATGTACATGTTCGTGACTATCATCATGGGTTTGACCATGCTGATGGCCATGTTCATGGTCGTCCGTATGATTATGGTCATGATGGGCTTCATGATCATGTCCGTGATGATGCCCTCCACAATGACAATGTTGATGTTTATGGGCATTTTTATTTTCTGCATCTTTACTCATAGTAAACCTCCTCGTGACCTACATAGGCCAAGCATTAAGAATAAGGAACATAATCCTCACCATAATTCATAGTTAATACTACCATAATCATGGGCTTTAAAACCTATCTCATAGATATGTTTTAATTCACTATAAGTATATTTTCTACACGGACATTTGTCAATTATATTTTGAGAAAATTTTTTCACATATATATTTATAAATCCGATAATAACAATGTTTTTTCATCATTTTGTTCAGCTTACATTCATAAATTCATTAATAAGTTAATTCCCACCAAAGCACAGGAATTAACCTTGCCATATTCCTTATGTAGAATAATATAGTTTCAATATGTGATAATATCGTTTCGATATGCATATACAATTTTATAATTTGGGTATTAAGGGTATATAGATATATAGGTATGTAAACATTATAAAAGCCGCACCGACTGCGATACATTCGCAGCCGGTACGGCCCTTCTTTATTATTACATTAATGTTTTAAGTACATTCAAAACTTCTTCCGGTAATTCGTTCTTATGACCGATGAGTTTTTCCACATAGTCATAACGGAACTCAAAAGCCTGATGTAACTGATGATGGTATTCACGCACCTCAAACGGCGGTTCAAAGCCCGGTATTTCAACATAGGAAAGATTTTCATACGCACCGAACGGTTTAAAATCCAAATTGCCTTCTACCAATTGTTCCAATAAATTCAACGTCACTTCCTTAGGAATTTTCTTTTCCAGGAAGAATCCCGTGTTCATGATAAAGCAGTCCACACCGCACTCTTTAAAGAGTTTTTTGTAGCTTTCATAATCACGAACTAGAGGATAGGTACGGAACGGATTTGCATACGGTTCGATAACGAGTGCATCCGGATCCACGTGCGCGTCGAGTTTTTCAGCCGTAGAACGACGTGTCGCCAACGTCGCCCCCATGGTGGACGCCAACACAGGGTCGGATATTTTAAGAATCGGTGGCAATGTTTTATCCTTCATAAGCCATACGATAGCATTGACAGGTTCGCCTACATAATTTACGCGATTATCCGTCCAGAACTGAGATTTAATGGCACGACCGTTGTTATTGCGCACATCCTCAGACAATACAACCTTGCGGCCCTCTTCATCCATCGTTACCCCTACATTCTGCAAGGTCAACAGGAATTCATTCGCCGGATGTTCTACAGGATAATCCTGCATTTTATCGAAATACGTAGGCTCCATTGCAATCGAGCTCAAATCCTTCGTATTGATGATATACGCATCGTCATGCAAAATGGAAATATCGTAACGGCCATTGTGTTTTTCATGGGTCAACGTGGATTTACCGGAACCGGATAAACCGAATACACCGATAGTATACGTCTTACCGCCGTCCAGATTATAGCGTTTCATACCGCCATGACAGGCGACATAACCGAAACGATTCGCCAAGGACCACGCCAATGTAAGGGTGCCTTTTTTGTGTTCCCCGAAGTAGCGCATACCGAGAATCATCGCGCAGTTATGAGCAGGATCAAAAATCGCAAGCCCGCCCGAATGACCGGGAACTACATAATCAGGGTCGGAGTAAATATAGATATCCCCTTCTGGAATGTCTTCGCTTTCGTTATAGAATTCTTTTACAGCAGCATCAAAAAATTTAAAATTCATCACCCAGGAATATAAAATGGATGCATGATCCTTCGGAATCATCAAATGAGCACGGGCGGTAAACTTCTTGTCGAGGCCGACGATAACCTGTGCGGCAATCCATTCCTTACCGCGACTGTCATACACGGCGTCACGCGCAATATTGGCAAGTTCGATTTCATCAATACCTTCATCACCGATGATGCGACGAGCCTTTGCGTAGCGCCCCGTCGTCTTGCCGTCATTCGTAACGAGCACCTTCGCATCGGCCGGTAAGCCCTGCTCCAGCGGTTTATGTACAGGCATATCGAGGATGATGACACCCGGTTCTTCAGAGGCCAACTGATACGCTTGTGCCACAGAGGTAACCGATTCTACATTATTTCCATAAAATGCGGTTTCAATCGTACTGCGTAACTTCGAAAATAATGGGTTTGTTTTGATTTCACTTTGTTTCCAAACGCGTCTCGTCGACATAATATCTAAATCCTCACCTTTTAATATATACATGATTTCATCTGTGAAAGTATGAAAATAGCCAATACTCTCATTAATACTTATTTTACCCTTTTCTATCAAGTTTGTATACATAAAACAGCCGGCACGTTCTTAATATTGTATATTTTCTATTAATTAGTGCAACACAATTAAGCCGGTAAAAACCGCATGTCGATACTTGCACCAACATGCGGCTATACCCCCGACATACCATGTTCTCCCGATAGTACGGTACATCCTATACAATACAATATACGAAATACGAAAGGTCAACTATTATTTATTATTGATGAATGCATTCAGCTTAGCAATCAGGTCGTTCACATCAAAATCTCCACGTTCCGCAATCATTTTGACGGTCGCCACCTTCGCCATGACTTTCACCATAGGGGTTTTCAATTTTTCAAATTTAGGATTCAAGGAAATCAGATAGTCCACCACATCCGGAGAATGTTTGATCAACTTGGACAATGTCGTTTTCTCATCGATGTGAACATATCCGTCCGTATCGACTGACAACGGTTCTTCTGCCACCGCTTCCGCCGCTTTCAGCGCCAAGGATTTTCCCGAGCCACCATCACCTACATAATCGGCCTGATCCCATGTCAACAATGTGCGGGAACCTTCCAGTTCGCGAATATGCGTGCAGTCCTGCATCATTTCCAAAACACCGCGGAACTTGCCGTTTTCATCACGCACAGCGGTATATATAACATAGATAAACAAACCCGGTTTATTGATCCAGAACTCAGCCTGACTTTGTTCGCCGGAGCGGAATTTTTCAACGATTTCCTCCACAATATGTACGGATTTTGCAGGATGGCAATTTTTCACTTCGCGGCCGATAACATTGGCACTGCGAGGAAAAATCCGATGCGCCGTATCACTATAAAATTTAACGAGTTCATTTTCATCCACATAGGATAAATCTACAGGCAAGTGGCGGAAGATTAAATTAATCTGATCCAATGTCAACTTTCCTGTCGCCACATCGAGAACAGCATCCTTACCGACCGGGGCAGCGCCTACAGGACCTACATATTTAGACAATAGCCCTGCCAAATCATTCAGGAATTCATTGGATACGGCGCCGTTCTGAGCGGAACCGCTTTGGTTCAGCTGCGCAGCGGAATCATTGACGCCCGGCACCACATAAAGCCCGGGAGTCTTAATGATGGCATAACCGATTTCATGGTCATTTTTACTCATACGCACGAACTCTTCATCGCTCAGTAATTTGAAAGATGTAGGCAACAATACTTCCAGCTCTTTGGAATTCAAATCGCGTAACTTAGCCAATGTCTCCGGTACAGACGCCAGGAACTCATCATATTTATCTTCACGAAGCAATGCATAAGATGCGGAAATAGCATCGCGCACCGCATCATCAAAGGTCCACATGATGCGCGTAGGACGGTCAAAGCCATGATCCTCCAGCATCGGATATAGTTGATTCTGCTTGCGGGATAAGTGAGTCCGCCATTGAGCAAGAGAATCAAAGACACCGAGCCACGGATTCTTGATAAATTTATCCTGTTTTAACAATTCATCGGCCTCGAGAGCCACCTTTTCAACGGCGTTGATTTCCTCCAAATACACCCACAACGGATGGTTTTCAGGATATTCATTTTCAGCGCGCACCAGTACACCATCAAACAGATTCAACAAATCATCCATCTTGTCGAGGATTTCTTCATCCTTATATACGCCCTTTAAACTTTGCTCCGCGTAAGCAAACTCATCAGGCGTGCAGGTGCCCAGTTTTTCTTTCAGAATACGATTGCCGTCCTCCAGGGACAATTTACCGTCCAGATAATCCTCTTTTACGGACACGATAATTCTATACCGCTCATTATTAATATCCAGTTCTTGTTTTAAGGGATTCATACTTTATACCTCCAAGGGCTCACTCGTTTATGACTATATTTTTATTATATCATTTTGAAAGTGATTTTCAGTAGCCACGGGTACAAATTTATAGATTGTGAAAGTTTTTATGCACATACTATACGTTTTATCCTATCACCCGATACACTAAGAACAAATAGGAACAGTTACGCCAATAAAAAGACACCTTCACAACTATGCGAAGGTGTCATCAAACCGTATCTTACTTTTTAAAATCAATAAATTCAGTTTTAGAAGATGCTACCGGTTTCCCGTTGGAATCGGAGGCGGGCTTGAACTGCCAAGAGGATACAGCACCCACAATAGACGCATCCACCGCGGCATCGCCGCTGGACGTAAGTAATTTTACATCATCTACGGACCCGTTTTCTTCAATAGTAAACTGTACATCAACGCCACGCGCGTTGCCGGTATAAGCACCCAAAACCCCCGGATCAACAGCCGGTGTAGATACCGCTACAGGCGGTTCATACGGCGCAGCCAGGGCCGCCGTCACGGAACCGGCAGCGACCAATGCACTTAATGTTATACAACGCAACACTTTGTTCATCATCATTCTCCTTATTTAGCAGATTGACCTACAACCTTCTTAGGTAATGTAATCGTCATACCAATAATAGATTCATGCGGTTTCTTATCGTTGCCGATGGCAGGCGTAAATTTCCATTTCATAATAGCATCTTTCACAGCCTCATCGACCGGTGCATAGCCGGAAGACTGTTCCACGAACACTTTCTTCACGGCGCCCTGTTTATCGATCAAAAATCGAACCCTCATGTTCGGTGCCACCTTAGCCGTCTGAGGGATTTCAGGCATCTCAGGTTTTACGATGGTAACCTCTTTAGGGGGTGAAATAAAACCCGCCGCGTTTGCCGTATAATTTCCAAACATCCCGAATGATGCCGCAAGTACAGCCGCAGCGGTATAGCGAATAATTCTATTCATGATATAAGTCCTCCTTGGTTCTCTTAATCTATGGATATTATCATACTAAATTAATATGAAGAAATGAAGAAATTAATCATTTTTCTTATTGAGATTTAATCTCATTTATGGTATAGTCTAATTAAAGTAATCGATCGGACATCACACATCATGTCGATGTGTAACATAAAAATAAACAAGGAGGTTCTTCATGAAACGTAGAAAGCGTATTCAAATGAAGGTCATGATGATACTCGGTATCGTAGCCCTCATCGGGCCGGACCAGTTGCAATCATTCATACACTAAAGAACACATGACCTCGGCAGAAGTGCGACAGATCTGCCCCAGCCGCTACGTTGGTAGCGGCTATTTTTCTGTATTTTTACACGGGAGGTTTATCATGAAATTCAATCGACTTATATTAATCGCTCTATCATTAACCGTCATGATACCAGCTCTGATCGGCTGCGGAAAGGACTCCGCCCGGGACGGGCAAAAGAAACTTCAGGTCGTGGCAACTACGACGATGTTGACGGACCTGGTGAAAGAAATCGGCGGTGATGATGTTTCCGTTCAAGGTCTCATGGGCCCCGGCGTCGACCCCCATCTCTATCAGGCCAGCGCAGGTGATGTAACGGCCATGTCAAAAGCGGATGTTGTCGTATATAACGGCGTTCACCTGGAAGGAAAAATGGGCTCCATCTTTGACAATTTGGCAAAGCAGAACAAAACGACCATTCGCGTATCCGACGCCCTCGATCCGTCCACTCTGCTCGATTTCGAAGAGGACGGCGTATCCACAAAGGATCCGCACATCTGGTTTGACGTAGCCAATTGGAAACTCGCCGCAAAAGCGGTCTATGAAGGTTTGGCAAAGGCCGATCCTGCACATAAGGAAAACTTTCAGAAACGTTATGAATCCTACCTCACCAAGTTAGATGAGGCGGATGCCTACATTAAAGCGCAGGCCGAATCCATCCCTAAAGAGTCTCGTGTTCTCGTAACGGCGCACGATGCATTCCAATACTTTGCACGGGCCTACGGATTCGAAGTCAAAGGTTTACAGGGCGTAAGCACCGCTACGGAAGCCGGCACGCAGGATATGAACGAGCTCGTTCAATTCATCGTCGACCACAAAATCAAAGCCATCTTCGTGGAATCATCGGTACCGCATAAAACAATTGAGGCCGTTCAGGAAGCCTGCAAGGCAAAAGGTTGGAACGTATCCATCGGCGGCGAACTGTATTCCGATTCCCTCGGCTCCGAAGGAACTGAAGGCGGCACATATATCGGCATGGTAAAAACCAATATCGATACGATTGCGAAGGCACTTAAATAAAAATGCTAATTCAAGACCTGTTAATTAGAGCACGAAGTCGGTGCTACAGATATGTATATTAAGACCTGCTAAAATAGAGCACGAAGTCGATACAACAAATATATAACAAGGAGGCATATATGGAATGGGCCGTAGAAGTTGAAGATATGACCGTCGCCTACACGACAAAACCCGTGTTGTGGGACGTGGATATGAAGGTGCCCATCGGTTCCCTGGCGGCTATCGTCGGACCCAACGGAGCCGGTAAGTCCACATTATTAAAGGCTATGCTGGGTCTGCTGACAGTCATCTCGGGCAGCGTCAAATTTTACATCGACCATCACCTGGCGGTCAACAAAAATGATTACAAAAAGATCGCTTATGTACCGCAAAGCGGCAGCGTTGACTGGGATTTTCCCACCACCGTGTTAGATGTGGTCCTCATGGGCCGTTACGGTCATCTGGGCTGGTTTAAACGCCCTACAAAACAGGATAAAGAACTTGCACTGGCCATGATTGATAAGATGGGTATGACCGACTATGTGAGCAGGCAGATTCGACAGCTCTCCGGCGGTCAGCAGCAGCGTGTCTTTCTGGCGCGTGCCCTCGTTCAGGAGGCTGACATTTATCTCATGGACGAACCGTTCAAGGGCGTCGACAAGACGACGGAACATGCTATCATCACATTATTACAGGAGATGAAAGCTCGCGGTAAAACGGTTATCGTCGTCCACCACGATTTAAATACGGTACCGCAATACTTTGACTGGGTCACGCTCGTCAATAAACAGACCGTCGCTTACGGTCCCGTAGCGGATACATTCACGCCGGAAGCAATCGAGCGCACCTACGGTACGGGAGGGATTTTATGACGATGCTCCAATCCTATACGACGCAGATGGTATTACTCGGCACAGCTCTCTTAGGACTGGCCGGCGGCATCGCAGGCACCTTTGCGGTACTTCGCAAGGAAAGCCTCATCGGCGACGGCTTATCCCATGCGGCATTACCCGGCGTAGTGCTCGCCTTTTTGCTGACCGGCATCAAGGACATAGAGGTGCTCATCACGGGTGCCGCCCTTTCCTCGATTGCCGCCGCATGGCTCATCACGATTACCGTGGAAAACAGTAAAATTAAATTCGACGGAGCGTTAGCCACCATTCTCTCCGCCTTCTTCGGACTCGGCATGGTGCTGCTCACCTATATCCAGAGCCTCAACAACGCCGGTCAGGCGGGACTTTCAAAATTCATATTCGGACAGGCGGCCACCATATTGGCGCGCGATGTATATATTACGTCTGTCGCGGCGATTATCATCATGATCCTGACCGCTCTGTTCTGGAAGGAACTGAAACTCATCTCCTTCGATTCGGAATACGCCAGGACGCTACAGATTCCTGTGACGTTTACACTCATCTTATATCGAGCGCTGCTCATCATGACCATCATCATCGGGATTCAATCGGTGGGCGCCATTTTGATCAGCTCGCTCCTCATCGCACCGGCCGTAGGCGCCCGGCAATGGACAGATAAACTGGGCACCATGTGCATATTGGCCGGTGTGCTCGGAATGCTCTCCGCCATCGGCGGCACATTGTGGAGCACCGCGGTTTCCAAATTGCCTACAGGGCCTGCGATTATCGTCATTCTGTCGATTTTAGTATTACTCAGCCTGCTGCTCGCACCGAACAGAGGCCTCCTATGGCAGCTACGCCGCGTTCGTCAGACGAAATACGCATTAAAATCCATGTCGGTCCCGCCCGCCGGAAAAATAATGCCGTCAGATTCGGTCACGCCAACCTCTGAAAGCAGAAATATAGGAGGTGCCCTATGACAGCTCACACTAAAATATTGCTCATCGCTATGGCGGTCTCCATCGCCTGCGCCGTGCCCGGTGTCTTTCTGGTACTGCGCCGCATGTCTATGATGGCCGATGCCATTACGCACACCGTATTTTTAGGCATCGTGCTGGCCTTCTTCGTGACGGAGGACTTGAATTCGCCGTTCCTGCTCGTAGGGGCTACGCTCGTCGGCGTCGGAACGGTATGGCTGATAGAAATGATTCACAATACGCACCTCGTCAACGAAGACGCGTCTATCGGCATCATCTTTCCCCTGCTCTTTTCAGTCGCCATCATTTTGGTGAGTCTCTACAGCGGAAATGCCCACCTTGACATAGATACGGCATTACTCGGGGAAATCGCCTTTGCACCGTTCGACAGATTCATTGTAAACGGCACCGATCTAGGACCCGTATCGCTGTGGATTTCACTCACGGTAGCCGCCGTCAACCTGCTATTGGTCACTCTATTCTACAAGGAACTGAAACTGTCCACCTTTGATCCGCTGCTGGCGGGACTTTTCGGTTTCACGCCGATGCTCATCCACTATGTATTGATGACCATGGTCTCCCTCACCGTGGTGGCCTCCTTTCAGGCGATCGGCGCCATCCTGGTCATCGGGCTCATGATCGGGCCTGCAGTCATCGCCTATTTATGGACCGACTCCGTGAAAGCCATGCTCATCAGCAGCATCCTCATCGGTACTATATGTGCCGTTATCGGCACGGAGGTTGCTTTCACCATGGATGTGTCCATCGCGGGTTCCATCGCCACCACCATCGGTATAGGCCTGATTATCGCCGTCATCGCTACACCGAAGACCGGTTATATCGCCACATACCGCAGACAGCGCCATCTGCGTCGCCATTATCGAGAAACGATGATGCTGTGCCACATTTATACGCACATGGACACGCCTATCGCGCCCGTTGAAAACGGCATCGGCACCATCCACGAACACCTGAACTGGACAGCGGACTATACCTATCAGGCCGCATCAAAACTCAAGAAACAAGGCCTGCTCTACGTAACGGAAGGGCGATATGCGCTGACCGACAAAGGTATCAGACAGGTAAAAGAAGCCATATAAAACAGAAATAGCGTGCATATAAACAGAAATAGAGCGCATATATAAAACTAAATACATAAAAAATAGAATGTATAAAAACAAATATAGTACAAAAAAAATGAAGCTGAACCCTTTGCTATTACACATAGGTTTCAGCTTCTTTCTGTTATATCACATCAAACCGCGCTATATAAACACATCAAGTTCTGAGATCAATTCATACAAAGCATTTAACTTCTTCTTTTATTTCAAAAACTAACACGGATTAACGAATACATTTTACTCTTATTTATCGATTGATAACCATAGCACTAAAACTCGACGCGCATTTGATACCATGTAGCGCCACCATGATCGGATTCCGATTCACCTTCATTGACAAAGCCGAATTTGGCATAATAGTGAATCTTTTCCTCTTTACAGGTCAGAATGACGCCCTTACGATTCTCTTCTCTCGCCAACTCTATGAAAGCCTCAATCAGTCTGCCCCCTATACCACGCTTCCGATATTCCGGCAACGTATTTAATCCAAATATCATCTGCCACGCACCGTCGGGGTTATGTAAAGACGCATCAGCGAACATTTCATCGATCAGGACTTCATCATCAGATACGAAACCGTCGATAAATCCAACCGGGATGTCCCCATCAAAAACAATCAAAAAATGATCTGCATAATACTTTAACCGTTCCTTAAAAGCCTCACGAGGCGCCGCCTCAGCAGGCGGAAAACAGGTAGCTTCAATGTATGTTACTAAGTCTAAATCCGCCGTTGTCGCTTTTCGTATTAACATATCCTTGTCCTTCTCTATTTTTTATATTGTATTAAATAAGAGACTTATACATATAAATTACATTGTTCTCGACTACCAATAACTCACCATTAGGGAACGTGTATTTCTCAGCCAAATCTGCCAATTCTTTGTCTAAATTTTGGAACGATAAATAATATTTTATGCTTTATACTCCCCAACAGCCTCTCTAAGCATTCCCTCATGCCAATTTACCGTCTCTAATGGCATGTCATAATATTTATCAAACACTTCATATAGATAATTATACTTAACTTTATTTTCTACAATCTTTTTTAAAGACTCTGTATTCATTGAAATAATTTTCATCCCGGTAATAGTTTCTTCATCTCTAGTATATGGAATTATCTTTCTATACCTAAAATCTGAAATCACATTTTTATCCAAGTATGTACTTACAAACAAGCTATAATCGAATGGGTTATTAGATCTAATCCTATAATCTCCTAAATGTCTTGAAACAGGCTCCATTTCCATTCTTCTTTGATTATTCCCATCTGCAAGAGTTGCTTCAAGTAGTAACGAATGTTTCGGATAAGAAGTACTCGCCTCATATTCATATATAATATCTGCATAACCTCCAGCTGCATGTGTCTTAGGCAATAAATTGGCTTCTAACGATAATTTCATGAAGTCTAAAATATTACCCTGTCTTTCACTCACTTTATACCATATAATTCCCAAAATATATTCAAAAATAGTTGGTATTGTAGCCTCATCTGTAACAAGGGCTTCAATTCTCTTATCATCACGTTTTTCAAAACAATTTAATAACTCTATAAGTACAGAGTCACTGAATTTCTTATCAATCAAAATATTGAATCTTCTATATCGCTCATCATTTACATAAATTGCAGCTTGTTCCGGACTCTTAATTGTAATGCCTAAATCTTCACTTAAAGCTCTATAAACTTTACTTATATCTAACTTAAATGCCTCCGATATAGTTTCCAATGAAACGTCAACTCTGAGATTGTCATCGCTACTAAAAGTCTCTCTATATAGAACATCAATAATTTCTTTAAAATAATATTTAGGAATCATGTCCAACTTGATCATACGATTTTCAAAAATTAGGGTATCTGTAATATTAAAATATCTTCTATTTAAATCAAAATAATCAAATAAAGTTGCCATGGCTTTAAAAACATGCAAATATTTGAAAAAAACTTCTTTTAGCTCTATCTCATTTGTACAGTCTATAAATGGACACTCTCTATGAATTGAAGCTTTTCCATTTTTTCTTACACCACTAATACTAGATGACTTAAATAATAAACTTCTCCACAATGTCCCAGGCTTTTGATTTATATTTTTTGCAGCTTTAAATAGGGATTCATAGTCACCTCCACCATCAAGAAATACTTTCTTTAAATTCTCATATAATTTATAGTATGGCTTATCATAGTTTCTACTTTTACGATTCATTCCCACTAAACATATTAAATTTTCATCAACACTAGAAGCTATAAATTCTTTTTGTGCAAGTTTATAGTTATCCATTTGCATAAGTCGTTTATAAATTATTTCTTCTGTTGAAATTTTTCCGTCACGATATAATCTTATATCTGATATAATTTGCTTTGCACTTTCATCATCTCTAATCAAGGGAATAAAGTAAGTAAATTCGTCATAGCTTAAAGAATCAAGTTCAATCAAACACTTTACGACCGTAATAAATGGCCTAACAATACTACCACTTACATCTATACTCGTTTTAAGGAGTTGTTTTAGATAGACAAAACTATCCCTATTAATATTAAATACATTATTTGTTTCAAAAATTCCATCACTTGTTATTTTAAGCAGCTCTCTTCCTGCTTTCGTAATTAATCTATCTTCTGTAATCAAACCAATATCAACTAATCCTGATGTTTTTTCTCTAGCATCTTTGTCTTTTCTTTTTGCTTCGCCCGTTAAGAAAGCTCTATCTTTCATAAAATCATAATATTTTTCTTGCAACTCATTATTCCAGTTCCAACTCGAATTCTTTATAACTTCATTATAAAACTTATCAAGAAGCAATAATTGTGCCTCAATTTTTAGATTTAATTTTGCCGTCCTAAAACTTGTAGTTCCTATAACCCAGCAAAAACTTTGATACGGAATACTTTTATTAGCCATTTACGGATTCCTCCACTCCACAGGATAATTAGTAATCAAGACTTCTTCAGATATACTGTTCTTATTTTTCCTGTGATAATTGCTATTTGAATAATTTTTATTTAAGCGATAACAGTAGTATCCCTGGCTTTCAATCCAATTATATAAAATGTCGTTTCTCTTGTTTTTACTTTCCAAAACATTAGACAAAGCAAAACTAAAACCTTTTTCATCAGCTTTATCGAGAAATCCTAGTAAAGCTTTTTCTTCCATGTCAGTCCATAGTCCATTTTCATTATATGTTGCATTTGTAATCAAATAAGGGGGATCACAATAAATAAAAGTTTGCTGTGAAAAATCATCTAATATAATCTCCCTAAAATCCTTCTTCATAAACTGAACATCTTTACTTTTTAATTCTTCAGAAAATAACACTAACTTACTTCTCATCTTAGAATTAAAATCCCTTTTCCCTACAGGAAGATTAAAAAGTCCTTTTCGATTAAAACGAATTTGATTATTAAAAGAATACGCCATCAATACATACAACATTGAATAATCTATTTCTCCAGCTAAAATTTTAGCATTAAAATTATCTCTTAAGTTTAAAAATCTTTCTTTATTATATTGGGCTAAACCTTTACTACTATCACAATCATAATAAGAATATCCATATAACGATGTATTGGACAAACCATATTCGCAAATAATATTATCAATTCGTTTTAATAAAATATCAGTGTCAATATCTTTGATAAATTTTATTAAATCTATCAATTTTTCATTTGAATCATTAAAAATAACCTTTGAAGAAGAGGCATTTATTCCAACATTTCCTCCTCCGGCAAATAAATCTAAAAATACTTCCTTTTCTTCAAATAAAGGTTGTAACTGTTTCAATAACTTAAATTTACCACCTATATAATTAAACGGACAAGGTATATTCATTCTCTTCTTTTTTTCACTAGATACTTCGCATAAAAACAGTCTTTCTTTATTATCCTTTATATCTGATTTTCCAGTCGAAAAACTCTTATAGTCCGATTCAAATATAGTAACTTTCCCCTTTCGGCCAAGAATTTCCATAATATCCTCATCCGATATTTTCGCATTCGACCTATCATTTCCTTTATCAGACATATTGTTATATGAAAGCAAAATATACTTTGTATCAGCCTTTTCAATAAGTTCCTCAAATGCTTTTGTAGCTGTAATCATACAATAATTACTTTTAAGGGTAGTTCTATCCATCTTTCTTGCAACACCATACACTTCTGGCTTCTCCCATCGTGCCACATTTTCGAGTAAATGGTATGCGTCGCAATACTGTCTTGAATTATATGGAGGATCTAGATACAACAAATCGCCTTTAATAGTTTTTATTAACTCATTCGCATCAAGATTATAACAAGTATTATTAGAATTTATGGCTTCTTCCGGTAATAAAACATTCAAAATCAAAGTTTTTTCAAAATCTATATTTTTTCTATATGCATCATAGTGTCCAACTGTGTTTGCGATCTTATCCATTGCGTATAGAAGTGATGTAATCAATATAGCATATTCCTTAAAATTTATTTCTTTATTTTTATACTTTACTTCTATATCTTCTCTTATATACCCTATCTTGCTACAATCATCAGCAGAAAAAAAAGTGTCTGCAAAATTCTTTCGCACATAATTATTTTCTTTTGTTTTAATTTGATTGTAGTCATAAATAAGTTCAATTATTCTTTTGCTTGAATATTTTTCATAGCCAAACCATGCATAATTGGAAATATAATTGCTATACAGCAAATCATTCGTAATAAGCATTTTATCCTTAAAAATATTCGCAACTGCACCAGTCCCACTAAATATGTCAACAACAATATTTACACCTTTACAATTTTCATCAACTGTTTTCCTTATAAAATCAGAAAGGGAATATTTATTTCCTAAATATCTTCTATTATTTATAAATGACTGCTTTAATCCTAATTTATCTATTAAAGAATCTGTGTCATCATCTTGTAATCCCTCTATATGCAAAAATCTTTTTATAGTTTCAACTATATTTTCATCCCAAAAATATCTTCCCGTTGCACTTCTAGGAATCAAAATATTTCCTTTATCTATTAATTTATATAAATATGACTTAGAAATGTCTAATTCTTTTATTACATCAGTGACATTAAGACCTGCCATCTTTATTCCTCCTTGCCACATTTTAATCTATTTAGTAGACATTATAGCATTTTCTATTCATTTTCTCTATGTTCTTAACGAAAAAAATAGATGCTAATTGCATCAAAAAAATAATATTCTCCCCTTTATATAAACCATCAAAAAATCCAATTAGTGTATCCCATCAAATTCAATCAGATATACGTTATAAATCTAAATCTACCATCGCCGTTTTTCGTATTAATATACCCTCACTCTTCCCCATTTATACGCTAGATTAAGCCAAGAGTCTTACCCATATAAATAACATCATCCACAGTCACCATTAAAATATAGATCACTACCTATCAAGAGTCTCTATAATAACTCCAAATCCTATGTATTATATAAAACTCCAAACAAAAAGCACATGACTAAGCGCTTTTGCACGCTTATAATCATGTGCTTAATTGATCAAAATCCAATAACAACTACCAATATAGACTTCTTCTAATCTTTACTTATTTTAGTAATAAACGATGGTACGTTTGCCTGTCTAAGCACATCACCAAAATGACTAGTAAGACCTACATCCCCAATTAATTCAATACCAATATTACTATCTTTAATAGCCTTAATTTTAGTTCTCAATTGTTCTAAACCATCTTCTACATAAAATTTTTCATACTTAGCTGGTTCACCCACAACAATTGTAGTTCCAATTCCCTTCTCTTTAATCTGATTCAACTGTACTAACCAAATTTTAGTACCATCAAATACCCACTCAATCGAGACATCACCTAAAAAATAATGATATTTACGAATTTCATTTAGTAATGCTTTTAATTTTACTAACACATTATCAGGCAAAGAATCTAAATACTCTGTACCAACCATGAAGTTATCGCCTTTCCCAGCAACACCTTCTATAACATCATTAGCCTGATTCTCACTTACAATAGCTCCACCTGAATAAACTGCCTCAACTGCACTTTGACTTAAAACAGAAGCAATGTTAATTTCCTTGTCCCCTTTAAATTCTTCTTTCTGCATTAAGATAAATGGATCAGTCCATTTGTCTCCAGTATAATACTTACCTGGCTCTTTAACGATTGGAGCAGTACGTATCCACTTTTCTCTTAATCCAGTTTCTTGTCCAAAAGAAAATGGAGGAACAGTTCTAGAAATAACCGTTGTATATGGAACGTTAAATCCTAAATAATCTGCTATAATCAAGCCAAAAGGCTTATCACCAATAAAACGTGAAAATTTATTTGGCCATTTTATTTTTATATCATACTTATACTCTTCAAATTTTTCGTATTCCCAAATAATCGTATGACTTTTATTAAGCCCTTCTCTATGCGGATGTAAGCTAAATTCAACTCTATAGTTTTCGTCAAAATCACACTCAGGCGCAAAACAATACACTGTTTTCAATAGATACATTCCCATATTTTTTTCTAAGAAACAAATATCAGGTTTTTCGACACACTTAGGTGTATCATTTGGAGCAAATTCAATAATATTTCCTAAAATAACCCCAGAAACGCCACCATCATTTACATCTATGGTCTCATTAATTATAGAATATTTGTTTTCATTGCAATTCTTTTGAATTACATTGAGTATTTCATCAATCTCGTTTGCTTGTTTTCCATAAACAAGACTATGACCCTTCATTGACTCTATACTAAAACTTCTAATATTAACAGACTTAGAATTAGAGGCTTCAATCAAGTCAAGAATACATTCTTTTAAATCACCTTTATACACATAATCTGTATCGATATTTATATATCGAATACTCATATCAGGAGAAATACTAATATACCTAGCTATATTACATCCCATATGCTCATGCATAAAAGATAACTTATCATCTTTTAATAGTTCAACCATAATACACTCTTATAAAATAAAATCTCCCCTACTTCCAAGTAAATCTCGATACATATTTTCAGCATATGTATCAGACATCGTAGCTATATAACAAGCAACCTTTCTAGAGATAACTTTTTCTCGTATTTTATTCTTAATTATATCCTCAATTATTTTTTTACTTAATGGATTAGATCGTTTTACATCTATATACTCTATATATATTTCTATTTTTTCCTTAAAAGATAATACATATGCTTGATTATTATAAACTTCATCAATCGTATTATCTACCTCTTCTCTAAGCTTTAATGGCAAAAGTTTATAGTTACTGCTTAGCTTATTAAACAACCAATCTATAATAACTTCTGCCTTAGCATCACTTTTTTGAACCTCAGGACTTAGTATATAAGATTTATCTAGAAATTTTCTTAATTCATAATAATAAGCACGATATGCATCACTAAAATTAATAAGTAGGCCATCTAAATATTTCTTATTATCCTTCGTCTTATCATTAGAGCCCCTAGACTTGTACCTTTTTTCAGTTTCTTTTTTAACACCATCTTGAGTTAAATCATCTATTAAATTAATATTTTCTGCACTCGAATTAATTAAATTGCTAATTATATTTCTTATTAAATCTCTAGATTCATAGTTTTTCAATCTTCTTATAGACTTATTGACTATCAACTTATTCAAAATACAACATAATTTTTTTTCAATTGTAGCATCATTATTTTTCAAATTAGTAAATGCAGAACATCTTAAAAAATCCTCCAAGTCATGAGTTATATATGCAATTTTATCTGCCCAAATAACTACCTGTGCTTCTAAAGTACTCGGAAAAGAATTAATCCATTCGTTTATCTTTACCCAATTTTCAAATTCTATTGTTTCACCTTTGACATTTTTCAGATATCTAAACTGAGCTTTAACCTCTGATTTTTCTATTTCAAACATATCCGAATCATGTAACAATATTCCTTCATATATTTCCTGCTCAATTTTAGATCCATACTTTTCCCATAAATATCTAACACTTTGAATTGGATGATGAAATTGTCCATTATCTTTTAATAGTTTATTTAATTTTCTCTCCGCAGCGTGTCCAAAAGGTGTATGCCCTACGTCATGCCCTAACGCTATAGCTGATACTAGGTCCACATTTAACTGTAGTGCATTCGCTATGCTAATAGCAATTTGTTCAACCTCTAATGTATGAGTTAATCTAGTTCTATGATCCCCTAAAACAGTAGCTGAAATAACTTGAGTTTTATCTTGTAATCTACGAAATCCTCCTGTATACAATATTTTATCTCTTTGTCTCCTCAACTCCGTTCTATATGTTTCTTCATCGTTATTATCTAATTTACTATTATCTTTTTTTCTTTGATACCCATACTCTGCAATATTTGCACTGAATACCTCTTCTAAATCACTACTTATAAGTGGAATTATTTCTCCCATTTTGTCCCCCAAATAAATTTTTACATTATCTCTAATTTACCCAAATACAAAATCATAATCCAAATTTCTTACACTTTTAAGTCAATTTTCCCTGGCTTGCAATATCACTCCCACTCAATTGTAGCAGGTGGTTTAGATGTAATATCGTACACGATACGGTT